>Ga0255768_10007006_pt1 | contig 10633 bp, 5 predicted proteins | sample 071ome_33_FD_179983 | JGI IMG/M metagenome (GOLD analysis project Ga0255768, IMG submission 179983) | Coastal salt marsh microbial communities from the Groves Creek Marsh, Skidaway Island, Georgia - 071412AT metaG (version 2) | ecosystem: Environmental > Aquatic > Marine > Intertidal zone > Salt...
CTCGGCGTTTGGTGGAACGAAGAAAAGGACGGCAAAGTAGAAGTCTACAAAGTCGGCAACGAGTACCGCGGCCGCGTGGTGTACGTGAAAAACAACACCAACCCCGACGGCACGTCTCCCAAAAAAGACAATGAAAACCCCGATCCCAAGTTGCGCAGCCGCGTGATCCAAGGCACGACCATCCTCACCGGATTGAAGTACGACGCGGATGACAAGGAATGGGCAGGCGGCACGATTTACGACACCAAATCAGGCAATACCTACGATTGCTACGCCTACCTCCAAAAAGACGGAACGCTCTACTTTAAAGGCTACCTCTTAGGCATGCGTTTCATTGGTCGCTCAACGACCTGGACGCGCGCCAACTAATTTTTGGTAGCTCTCGACCAACTGCGCCCCTACGGAAGTGGGGGCGTATTTTTTTGCCTCCACATCTAGGCGCGCCACCTGCATACCGCGCTCCCAGAGTTCCAGGATCCCCGCAGCGATACCCTTGGTGCTGAGTTCCACGCGCACTCCGCGATCTTCCGTCACCCAGTGCTCAAAGGCGGGAATATCACTCACCACCAAAGGCAGTCCACTGTGCAGGGCCTCCAGAACCACAATGCCAAAGGTCTCCGTCTTGCTCGGTTGGATAAAAAGATCGGCAGACGCATATTCTTTATACAAGTCCTCTGCTCCCATAGCACCTAACCAGGTCACGCTGTCGGCGATACCCAACCCTAGAGCCAAGTCTTGCAAGCGCTTCAATCTTCCTCCTTCGCCCACGTGGCGGTAGGTCCAGTCCACCTCCGGGTGCTGGCGTTTTAGATCGGCAAGCGCCTCCAACACCAGGTCGACGCGTTTAATGCGTGCATTGGCGGGAATGAGGGAGGCAACTCCCAGCAGGGTGATTTTTGCCGATTTTGGAGGAAGTGTTCGCGCTACGTGCGGAAACCGCTCCAGGTTTACCGCATTGGGAATCACGTGAAACTTGCTGGCCCCAATGGCGGGCATGGCGGTTTGCAGTTCGGCCTTTAAGTGCTCACTCACGGGATGAATGGCACTGGCAAATTGGTAGGCGGTCCGAACGCGCTTGCCAAATAGCTTGTGCTTCGTCCAGCGGCCTGCTTTGGACCAATGTTCCGTGATGGCGTAGGGAATGTTCCACCTGCGGCCCAGCTGTTCCGCCAGTAATCCAGCGGGGAAAACCACTTGAGCGTGCAACGCCGAAGGGATTGGCAGGCCCGTTTTCTTCGCCCATTTTTTCGCGATGAGATTGGCGGCCCAAATGGGGGTGTGGTAGAGCGTTTTCCACATTCGGGACCGAACCTTTAAAATGTGCTCGCCTGCATCGCCCCGTTCCCAGCTCACCTCTAAGACTTTGGGCCCCAAGGCCATGTCCACAAAGAGCAACTCGCACTGTGCGCCGGCCGCTTTGGCCGCCAGCCATTGGGCACGAATAAAGTTCCCTCGGATGGGATTTTGGTCATCAGGGTACCAGTAGGTGAGCCAAAGAATCATGCGCGGAGTCGGCTAAAAAGTTTCACCAAGAAGGTACGCAAGTCTGGTGCCAAACCCAAGTAGCGCAAGCCCACAAAGGTCCATGCGCTGTGGAGGACAATTTCGAGGCTGGCATACAAGCACTTATCCCTCCAAGGAAGGGTTGAAATTTCCGTTCGTGCCGTGGACAAGCCCAATAAATCGATGGTGGATCCTTCTATCCCGCCCCAAAAAGCGGAGTGCATGAGCAAGGCGGCTAGCAGCCACAGAAGCGACTTGGCGAAGCCTACCCCGAGCCACACATGGCCGGTCAAACGGTGCAACGCCCAAAGCTTCACCGCATTGTAGAGCACCATGGCTAGGAAGATGACTTGGGCCGCTCCCGTTACGCCGTGCTCCGGGATATACGCGTACCCAAGGACCAGCGCAAAAACGATCAAAGCGGCATTGGCATAGAGCTCCCAGCGGAAGGATTTGGAGGCTACAAGCACCAAACCACTTGGGCCGGTGGACACGTTGACGACTTGAGCCGCCGCGATCCAAAGCACTGCATCCAAGCCCCCTTGGTAGTTCGCCGGGAGCAGCGTGAAGGCCCAGGGACTCACGGACAGGGCGACCAAGAAGATCCAGCCCGAGGCTACCCATTGGCTCTGGAGGGAGCGTTCGCCGAGCTGACGGACTTCGTCCCAGGATTCGGCCGCTACCAGTTTGGCAATGATGGGACGCAAGGAGGCGTTCATCGCTTTCATGGGCATGGACACCACAATCCCAAAGTTGAAGGCGATGCTGTAATGCGCCACAGCGGTAAGGCCGAGCCAAGCGCCCACCATAAGAATGTCGAGTTGCCCAAAGGCCATTTGGGCCGCCACCGTGAGCAACATGATGCCCGAATAGTTCAGCATAGCCTTGCGAGGCCAGGTAGCCTGCTCGGGCGTTTGTTCCGAGGCAGGCAACTGTTGGCTGCGGTACCAAATCCACAGCGCCTGCAGCACATAGCCGAGCAAAAGGGCCAGTAGGAAAGGCGTTTGTTCACGGAGGAAGCCGCTGATGCGGACCAGAAGGAGGAGGGTGAGCCAGCCTTTTCGGCCCGCGTCTTTCAGCCAATACGGCAGGATGACCTGTTGGGCATGAATCAGGAGGGCGGCAAAGAGCTCAAAACCGACATAGGCCACGGCCATGGGCAGCAGGAAGGCTAGTTCGTCGCGCTCCACCCCGCCCGAAAGCTGCACCAAGCACGTTTTACCAACCGGATGGTAGATACCCAAGGCGAGAACGGCCAGAACGACTGCGGAAAGCAGCAAACCATAGCGCAGAACCTTTACGTGCAGGCCGCGCGGAATCTTGGGCAGGAAGGTGACCATCGTTTGGGGCCAGCCCAGGTGCGCCACCGCCCCAAGAAGCAACGACGCAGAAATCAGCCACCGAACGCCCCCCATATTCTCGGGATTGGGGAAGGCCAAGGGAAAGAGGATGAGGGCATTCAGGGCCCCGAGCAGGACTCCGAGGTAGCCCGAAACTACGTTCCACGCCGATTGCCGCTGGACTATGCCCATGGACCCAGGTCTAAATCGGGGAAGGCCGCCTGCAAGGCCGCCACACTCGGTGCATAGTCCGCTTTCAAAGCCGCCGTTATAGCCGCGTCACCGGGGTCTTTTTGAGGCATCTTGCCCGCATTGAGCTTGAGGTAGAGCGGCAGCAAGGCCTCTTGCACCCCGTGCGGCACATAGCGTTGCAGCTTCAATCCCAAGCGGTGCATGCCTTTGCTCTTGATGGCCACGGTCTCGTTGTGCTGCACAAAATCGTAGTTCGCGTAGAAGGCGGGGTCCACGCCCAGAAAGCGCGCCATCGCCTCGACCGTCCCACGCGTATCCTTCACTAAGGCTTCAAAGGTGCAGACATGGATGCGCTCTGGACCTAAGGCGGCTAGCCAGTCCTTGAGGTAGTGGTGGTAGTTTCCGTGCAGGCGCAGGTCTTCGCGGGCCGAATACGTCGCCCAGTCCTCCCCAATGCGCTTGGTCCGAAAGCGTTCAAAGCGGTACTGGCTGTACAGGCGCGCACTGGGCTCGCGCAGGATAAAAATCACTTTGGGCTCCGAAGGCAGCGCCGGAATATGCGCCAGGGCCTGCTGGTAGTAGATGTAGGGGGCGGTAGCTTCAAGCCGAATCGGCGCCTTGCCACATTTTGCAAAGTACTGCGCATAGTCTTCCAGACTGTTATTCAGCACATTAGCACTTTCATTGAAGCGGTTCACCTCGTCCGCAAAGAAGAAGGTCTCCTTGACGGGCGACGCACAAACTTCCGGGTGGGCCGCCAGCCAGAAGTACAGGGAACTCGTCCCGCACTTGGGGGCACCGGCAACAATGGCGTTCGGAAGGCGGTTTGCATCCATATTTCGCCCAAAGTAACGATGATTTGTTCGTAACATTGCCCTTTCGCAACAATATCCTTTCCGATGACCGACGTCTTCAAAAAGCACCTCTTTGCGTGGATCCTTCCCAGCCTGATTTTGCTGGGCGCCACGGCCGTTTACTTCGCCCCCGTTGTCTTTGGTGACAAGCAAATTGCCCAGGACGACATCCTGATGGGCTTGGCCAAGGGCCGTGAAATTGTCGAGTTCCGCGCCGAACACGGGTCCGAACCTCTCTGGACCAACGCCATGTTCAGCGGCATGCCGACGTTCCAAATCGCCACCGACTACCCCAACAACGGCCTGAGCTACGTCCAAGGCCTCCTCTCCACCCTGTTGATTGAAAAATCCGGCATCTACATCATCGTTTCCTTGATGCTCGGTTTCTTTGCGCTCTTGCAGAGCGAGGGGGTCCGGACCGAACTTGCCGTCGTGGGCGCCCTAGCCTTTGGATTTAGTGCCTTCTTCATCATTTCACTGGGGGCTGGCCACAACGCCAAAATCCGCACCGCCGCCTACATGGCGCCCTTGCTCATGGGCGTCCTCCTCACGCTGCGCGGCCGCCTTTGGCTAGGCTTTGCCCTGACCGCCCTCTTCACGGGCCTCAGCATCCACGCCAACCACTTCCAAGTCACCTACTACACGGCCATTCCCGTGCTCGCCATGATCGTCGCGTATTTGGCGGCAGCCATGCGCGCCGGCACGGTCGGCGCATGGGCAAAGCATACCGCTTTGCTGGCCGCCGCTGCCCTGATCGGCATGGGCCCCAACATCGGCAACCTCTGGTCGAGCTACGCCTACACCCAAGAATCCATGCGCGGCGGCCACTCCGCCTTGGTGACGGAGGGCGGCGAAGCGAGCGGGGGCTTGGACTTTGACTATGCCATGAGCTGGTCCTACGGCGTAGGCGAAACGGTCAACCTCTTTGTGCCCAATGCCACCGGCGGCGGTTCCAAGCAGTCCTACGACGGTACCGAAACGGTGAACTTTTTGGCTCAAAATTTCCAAAACCAAGGCATGGGCAAGGCGCAAGCTGAAAAAATGGCCAACCAATACGCCGGTTCCATCCTCTACTCCGGCGATCAGTCCATGGTCAACGGCGCCTACTACGTCGGAGCCATCGTCGTCTTCTTCTTTATTCTAGGACTCCTGGTCGTACGCGGTCCCCTCTTGTGGGGTTCCTTGGGCGCCTTGGCCATTGCCGTGCTGATGGCATGGGGCAAAAACGCCGCTTGGTTTAACGAATTCCTCTTCCACAACCTGCCCCTCTACAACAAGTTCCGCGTTCCCAGCATGTCCTTGGTGGTCGCCTTTGTAGTGCTGCCCTTGATTGGCTTCAAAGGCTTGGAGCTCTTGCTTCAAAAGGAGCGCGAAGACGCTACCAAGACCTTGCTCCGCGCCTTCTACATCGCAGGCGGCTTGGCTGTTGTGCTTTGGGCCTTGGGCAGCAGCCTTTTGGGCGTAGACGGTGCCAACGATGCCAACTGGGCACAGCAAGGCTTGAATTTGGACATGATTATGGACGATCGCAAAGCTTTGCTTCGGAGTTCGGCCCTTCGCAGTTTGCTCTACATCATTTTGGCGGCTGTAGCGCTGTGGTTGCACATCACCAACAAAATCAAGCTTCAGGTGCTGGCTTTGGCCCTGGGCGTCTTGGTCCTCGTGGATCTCTGGGGCTTTGACAAGGACCAGTTGGGCGAGGAGGATTTGATTTCGGCCCGAAACCTCGCCAAGCAGCAAGAACCCACCGCGACCGACCTCTTCATCCTGAAGGACAACGACCCGCACTACCGCGTTCTGAATACCACGGTCAATCTGACCTCGGATTCCTACACCTCTGCCTTCCACAAGTCCGTAGGGGGCTACCACGGCGCCAAATTGGCCCGCTACCAAGACCTTATCAACGAGCAGATGTCTAAAGGCAACATGGCCGTATTCAGCATGTTGAATGCCAAGTGGTTCATCGTTGACAACGGCCAAGGAGGCACCACCGCACAGGTCAACCCCAACGCCGCCGGCCACGCTTGGTTCCCCACGGAAATGAAGCTCGTCAAAGGCGCCAACGAAGCCATGGCGGCTTTGTCCGATTTTGACCCGACCGTCACCGCCATTTTTGAGGCCGATATGATCGCGGAAGCCGATGCCCAAAATTGGGTAGACAAGCTTCCCGTGCCCGGCGACAGCAGTGCGGCTCCGAGCATTGAACTCACCAGCTACGCCCCCAATAAGATGGTGTACAGCGTAAGCGGCTTGAGCAAAGACCAATTGGCCGTCTTCTCGGAGATCTTCTACCAAGCCCCCGGCCAAAGCTGGAAGGCCACCGCCAACGGCGAGGAACTCGAAATTTTGCGCGCCAACTACCTGCTTCGCGCCGCGGTCCTCCCTGCGGGTGCCACGGAAGTCGTCTTCACCTTCGAGCCCGAAACCTACTACACGGGTGAGAAATTGGATTTGGCCTTCTCGCTCCTCCTGCTTGTTGCCATCGGCGGTGCCGTTTTCGTGGAAACGAAGAAGGCCTAAACCGAGCCCATGCGCATCCTCGTTGTCACCTACTACTGGCCGCCTGCTGGGGGCCCTGGGGTGCAACGCTGGCTAAAGACCTCCAAGGCCCTGTCCGCACTGGGGCATGACGTGGAGGTGCTCACCGTTTCGCCCGAAAAGGCCACCTATCCCCTGCTGGACGCTTCCCTGGAAGCGGAAGCCCAAGGGCTCACGGTGCACCGAACTTCCGCCCGCGATTGGTTTGGCGCTTACCAAAAGCTCACCCGCCGAAAAGAAGTCCCCTTCAGCGGCTTTGCCAACCAAGCAGGACGTCCCGGACCCCTTCAACGCCTTTCGCGCTTCATCCGTGGAAACTTCTTTCTGCCCGATCCGCGCCGGGGCTGGAACGGCTACGCCCTCAGCAAAGCGCGTCAGCTCCATGCCAAATTGCCCTTTGACACCGTCATCACGACAGGTCCTCCCCACTCCACCCACCTCATTGGGCGCGCCCTAAAGCGCCAACTGGGCATCACCTGGTGGGCCGACTTTCGCGATCCCTGGACAGACATCTACTACTACGATCAGTTCTACCCCACTCCCTGGGCCCGTGCCCATGATGCCTCGCTGGAGCGCTCCGTGCTCACCGAAGCGGATCGCGTCGTAACCGTCTCCAAAGATTTGGTGCGTCTCTTCGAGGAAAAAGTGCCTGGGGTCCGTACGCGTTGCCATGTTCTACCCAACGGCTACGACCCCGCCGATTTCAGTGTAGGCCTCGAGCCGAACAACGACATTTTCACCTTGACGTACACAGGTACCCTCACCTTGGACTACCCTGTATCGCTGGTGGAAGCCGCTTTGGAGCAGGTTCTTTCCTCCGGCACCTCTTTACGCCTTCGCCTTGTGGGCCGTCCCGCCAACGAATTTGTGGCCACCATGGAGGCCCTCCAAAAGCGCTATACCCATTTTCAATTGGAAAACCTGGGCTACCGGCCCCATGCCGAGTCCGTGCACTACCTGCAAACGGCCGACGCCCTGATGCTCCTCATCCCCGATCTCCCCAACAACAAGGGCATTCTCACGGGCAAAATCTTCGAATACCTCGGCAGCGGACGTCCCATTTGGGGCTTTGGTCCCACAGACGGAGACGCACAAGACATTCTGCTGCAAAGTCAGGCTGGGTCCCTTTTTGATTCCGCCTCTGATGCGAGCCGAACGCTTCTCGCCTGGACCTCCTCCTGCCCTGCGGGAGCCTCCCCCGAAGCACGCGCTGCCTACACTCGATTGGGCTTGGCGAAGGGGCTGATTGGCTAGAGGGCTAGAGCTTGGCAAAACAACGGAAAGTCCCTGCGCGCGGCGAAGTTCCACCACACAGTTTAAGGGTAAAAGAGATTAAGCGTTTAAGCGAAAAGGCTACAGCGCGTAGCGCGTGCTCTCTAGCCACAGGGCGCAGCCCGAGCTCCCTAGCTCTCTAGCCACAGGGCGCAGCCCGTGCTCTCTAGCTCTCTAGCCACAGCGCAAAGCGCGTGCTCTCTAGCTACCTAGCTAATTTGCACGCAGGCTTACTTCGAAAGGTAGAAGTTCCGCTCCGAGTAGAGTTTTCGGAACAAGGGATCGCGAAGGTCGTCGATGAAGTGGATGGCTTCACCCGTGGACTTCATTTGGGGGCCGAGCGTTTTATTGACGTTCGGGAACTTATTGAAGCTGAAGACGGGAACCTTGATGGCCCAACCCTTGAGCTGGGGGTTAAAGGTGAAGTCCTTGACTTTATTGGCGCCGATCATGACCTTGGCCGCTGCATTCACGTAGGGTTCCTTGTAGGCCTTGCAAATAAAGGGAACCGTACGCGATGCACGTGGGTTGGCTTCGATGATGTAGACCGTGTCGTTTTTGACCGCGAACTGGATATTGATGAGGCCCACGGTTCCCAAGGCGCGTGCGATGGTATTCGTGTGATCGATGATCTGTTGCATCACCAATTCGCCCAAGTTGAAAGGAGGCAGGGTGGCATTGGAGTCGCCGGAGTGCACGCCACAGGGCTCGATGTGCTCCATGATGCCGATGATGTAGACATCTTCACCGTCGCAGATCGCATCCGCTTCCGCTTCGATGGCTCCTTCCAAGTAGTGGTCCAGCAACACGCGGTTGCCAGGGAAGTCTTTGAAGAGCTCCACCACGTGGGTTTCCAATTCCTCGTCGTTGATAACGATTTTCATGCCCTGCCCACCCAATACGTAGGAGGGGCGAACGAGGATGGGGTAGCCCAAATTGGCGGCCACCGCGCGTGCCTCGTCAGCATGCGTGATGACGTCAAATCGGGGATAGGGAATGTTGTACTCCTGCAAAAGGGTGGAGAAGCGTCCGCGGTCTTCCGCGAGGTCCAAACTTTCGTAGCTCGTTCCCATGATTTTGATGCCAAAACGGTCCAGCTTTTCGGCCAGCTTCAATGCGGTTTGACCACCGAGCTGGACGATGACGCCTTCAGGCTTTTCGTTGCGGATGATGTCGTAGATGTGCTCCCAGAAAACAGGCTCAAAGTAGAGCTTGTCCGCCGTGTCAAAGTCGGTAGAAACTGTCTCGGGGTTGCAGTTGATCATGATGGTCTCGTAACCGCTCTCCTTGGCAGCCAAAACCCCATGCACACAGGAGTAGTCAAACTCAATGCCCTGCCCGATGCGGTTAGGTCCGCTGCCGAGCACCACAATTTTCTTTTTGTCCGAAACGGTGACCTCACTTTCGGCATAGCTCTCACCCGCCGCATTCTGCATGGGCAGTTCAAACGTCGAGTAGTAGTAGGGCGTTTGGGCAGGGAATTCGGCCGCACAGGTGTCGACCAATTTCCAAACGCGTTCAATGCCCATTTCCACACGCTTGCTGTGAATTTCGGACTCCAAGCTGCGCGTCATGTGCGCAATTTGGCGGTCAGCGAAGCCTTTCATTTTGGCATCCAAAAGGAGCTCAAAGGGCAAGCTGCTCAGGCTGTGCTTCTCCAAAGCGCGCTGCGTTTCCACCAGGTCCTCGATTTGCTTCAAGAACCAGAGGTCGATTTTTGTGATTTCGTGAATGCGGCGCAAGGGAATGCCCATCTGCATGGCGTCGTAGAGCACAAATACGCGGTCCCATGAAGCGTGCTCTAGCTTGTGCAAAATGGTCGCTTGGTCCGTGTGGCCTTTGCCATCCGCACCTAAGCCGTTGCGCTTAATTTCCAGGGACTGAGCGGCTTTGTGCAAAGCTTCTTGGAAGCTGCGGCCGATGCCCATCACCTCGCCGACCGACTTCATTTGCAGGCCCAAACGGCGATCCGCCCCTTCAAACTTGTCAAAGTTCCAACGAGGAATCTTTACGATGACATAGTCCAAGGTGGGCTCAAAGTAGGCTGTGGTCGTCTTGGTGATTTGGTTATTCAGCTCGTCCAGCGTGTAGCCGATGGCCAACTTGGCAGCAATCTTCGCAATGGGGTAGCCGGTCGCTTTGGAAGCAAGTGCCGAAGAACGCGAAACACGTGGATTGATCTCAATGGCCACGATTTCCTCCTTCTCATCGGGACTTACCGCAAACTGCACGTTACAACCACCCGCGAAGTTGCCGATGGAGCGCATCATGTGGATGGCCATATCCCGCATCTTCTGGTAGGTCGTGTCGCTCAGGGTCATCGCAGGAGCCACGGTGATGGAATCCCCCGTATGGATGCCCATGGGGTCCATGTTCTCGATTGAACAAATGATAATGACGTTGTCGTTCTTGTCGCGCAGGAGCTCCAGCTCAAATTCTTTCCATCCGAGCAAGGCTTTGTCAATCATTACCTCGTGAATGGGGCTGATCTCCAAGCCACGCTTCAAGGCCTCATCGAATTCCTCCTTGTTCCACACAAAAGAGGCGCCGCTACCGCCCAACGTAAAGGAGGCGCGTACGCACAAGGGGAAGCCAAATTCCTGGGCAATCTCCTTGCCTTTGAGGTAGCTCGTCGCCGTTTTGGCCGGAGCCATGGGTACGCCGATTTGGCCCATCAATTCTTTAAACTTCTCGCGGTCCTCCGTGATGTTGATGGCGTCGATGTCTACGCCAATAATCTTTACACCATGCGCCTCCCAAAGCCCTTGATTGTCCGCCTCGATGCAGAGATTCAAGGCCGTTTGGCCACCCATCGTAGGTAGAACCGCGTCAATCTTTCGCTCGCTCAAAATCTTCTCTAAGGAAGCCACCTCCAAGGGCAACAAGTAGATGTGATCCGCCACCACCTCATCCGTCATGATGGTCGCAGGATTG
>Ga0255768_10007007_pt1 | contig 10631 bp, 14 predicted proteins | sample 071ome_33_FD_179983 | JGI IMG/M metagenome (GOLD analysis project Ga0255768, IMG submission 179983) | Coastal salt marsh microbial communities from the Groves Creek Marsh, Skidaway Island, Georgia - 071412AT metaG (version 2) | ecosystem: Environmental > Aquatic > Marine > Intertidal zone >...
AGACCGAGAATGTGATTTGTATGTCTGTTGCCCGCACGGGTACGTTTGACATTGATTACATCCTTGACGAAAAGAAAGACCTTGTGAAGCAGGCTGGTTTTACTATCATGAGACCAGACTCGGGCTTCGAGAGGATCGGTGGGCTTACTCCCCTCAAGGAGTACGCTACCCGTTTGCGACGAAGATTTACCAAGGAAGCCTTTGATTATGGTTTCCGTGAGTACCCTCGCGGGTTGCTCATGGCCGGTGTTCCCGGCTGTGGTAAAACTGCTGTTGCCAAGGCTTTGGCTGCTGAGTGGGGTATGAACCTCGTCACCGTTCAGGCTACGGACCTCAAGGGGTCTCTGGTCGGTGAGTCAGAAGGCAAAGTTCGTCGTCTGTTTGACACCTTGAGAGCTGCCGCCCCTATCATCGCTTTTGTCGATGAGGCGGAAAAGTTGCTGGGTAAGTCTGACGGCGTTAACGATGGCGGCGCACACGATGCTGTCTTGGGTCAATTCCTGTCTTTTATGCAGGAAGACAACTCAGGCGTGTTCTTCGTGTTCACGGCAAACAACATGGAGAAGTTTGCTCCCGAGCTGGTTGACCGGTTCGAAGGGCGATTTTTCATCGATCTTCCATCTGCTGGTGAGCGAGAGGGTATCTTGAATATCCACCTCGCGTTGAACAAGCAAGATGCGAGCGACCTGAATATAGATGAATTGGTGCGAGCCACCAAGGACTTTTCTGGTCGTAACATCGAAGACGCAATCAAGGAAGCAATGGTTATCTCGTTTAACGAAGATCGACCACTTTCTCAAGAAGACCTATTGTCGGTCTTTGGGGCTACGGTTCCCACTTCTAAGACAAAGAAGGCTGAGATTGAAACAATGCGTACTTTCGTCGAGAACGGAATGATGCGTAGTGCTAACGATGTATCCTCGAAAGAAACTGCCTCTGGTAAGTCTGACGGGAAGAAGTTGCGCAGCTTCGTTTGAAGCCAAACCTAACTAGATTATTGATATACTGTAGACTTACAGGATATACTAGGAGAATATACTATGTCGAGATTTATTCGAGATTTAGATGAAGGCGGTAGTGAAGAAATCACTGTCGTCGAAATGTTTCAGATGGCCGAGTTCTGCCAAGTGTTCTTGACTGCAAGACACATTAAGGACGGAACAGATGACGAATTTATCCCGCTTATCGAGCGAGGCAAACTTGATAGAATGCCCAAAGAGGTAGCTGAAGAGTTGGACTTGATGTTCAGCATGGCTATCACTGAGCTTGAAAAGTGGGGAGACAACCCAAAAGGATTCTTTGAAATGCTTGAGAAAGCAGAAGATGATCCTGTATCGGAGTTCATCGATCGACCTGAAATGAGAAACGCTCTAGGCAATGTCATCATGAGAAAGCTGCGGATTATGCGTGGCCTACATGACGAAGACGAAGCCTTCGAGGAAGCAAAGAAGCTTCTTCCTACTGTTCGAGACCGAATGCACGAACTTGTTCTTGGTAACGTTCTGCAGGCAATGCAGGCGCTAGCAGAAGAAGTAAACAAGAGAGGTTTGGATTACAACAATCTGAACGACATTGTTGATGCTAAGGTTGCGATGGTCGATGATCGAGCTATCGGGTTTGCTGCAAAAATCAAACCCGAGGCGCAAGATATCATCGAGAAGAAACAGAAGAAGGAAGCTGACAAAGTGAAATACGACCCTGCTTGGGGTTGATTGCTTCTTGACTAGATGAAAATTGATATTGTCATCAAAGATGTAAGTGTGGAAATAGCGCAGCAGATCTTTGCCTTGATTGGCGGAGATGCTGAGGTTAAACAAGTGACCAAACCCAAAGCAGAGACGATTAAGACAGATGCACATCTGCATTTCGCCTGTGAGTGGTGTGGACGTAAGTACAAATCTCAAAACAGCGTGAACTCACACTTGAAATACTGTAAAGACAAGCCAGCAAATAAAGTAGAAGCTAAACCTGAAGAGGTGAAGCCTGCAGAGCCTGAGCCAAAGAAGGAGAAAAAGCGACGAGTCATTCCGACTCCCCCGCCAAAGAAGAAGGTGGCCCCAAAGCCAACCTTCAACGCACCTTCTGAATTGGACTTGAAGAAGGTAGTCGTCACCGCTGTTCTTAACAACGGCAACGACATTACCTCATCGGCAGGGATCTACCACGAACTTGCGGCTAGCCTTAAGAAAGCACAAGGGCCCAGCGATATGCTGGATCGTTGGCTGAAAGGAAAGGAGCAAGTAATTGCTGACACTCTGAGAAAGCTTGAAGCTCATCTCGGTGCTGGTCAATGCATGGGTATGAATCTTCCAGATGGATACCAAATTGCTATCTTTGCAGACCTAGGATCACTTACGCTTGATGAGCTTGTGAAAGCTGTGTGAGTGACTTCTAACTAGATTTCGGTAGGGGTGCGCCTCCAAAACCTGCACCCCTACCGAATCACCAGATGACTGGTGAAGAACCGAGAATCATGAGTATCGCGCCCAGCTTCAACTGCATGTTGAAGTGTGAAGGGTGCTATCTGACTACTGATGTAACGAAAGAAATGCGAGAAGCAACGAAGCCCGATTACTACTGGGAACGAGCCATGGAGCTGGGTGTCCAATACGGATACACCGAACTTGCCATGACGCTCAACCCGTTTCCGGGTGCTATCGAGCATGCAATCAAGTTGGCAAAGACGGCTAAGAAGGTCGGTTTTGAAACTGTGAATGTTACTATGACGTGGAAAGACAGTGACTGGATCGAGCCCTTCGAGGAGCTGATGCAGTACGTCGATATTATTACTGAGAGTGTTGATCATTTCAGGAGAAGCTACCTAGCAGACTACTTAAGAGAGTCTGATATGGCTGATCTTGCTGATAAACACTACAACCTAAACATCCTATGGGATAGAGGCTTGATGGAGGCTTGGCCTTATCTTGACTATCCATGTGGAATACTGCAGCACGAAATGCGTGCATTTGGTGAGTTGCGTCACGCTTTTGGAGACAGAAGCGACATGGATGCAACGTTTACCATTCAGCATTTAATCTTGAAGCCACTGTCTCTTTATGGTGACTTTGACTTTGAGAGAGCATACCAAGAGATTCTGGAGACTGAACTCCCCATCGCTGGGGACGGAGGACTCCATGTTGGTGATGTGGCGTTCGGAAACTTGCTTGGGCTAAACAACTGCCCCGGTGAGCGAATGATTGACATTGACCCAATGGGCCTCGCTCGACGATGCCCAGAGAATCCTAATGCTCACGATGCTACCACCCTAGCCAACTTGGAGAGCCTGTTGAAAAACGGGATCCCCGGCTGTGGTGACGCTTGTGACTGTATTACAGGTTGACAAAGTAAAACTAGATGTTTGTAATAAGCATTCGAAAACATGAAGAAGGAAAGTGGGAAGTGATCGAGGAGATTGCTCTCGATGATGATAGCGCGATTCGACACAAGTGCGAATCGTATGATCAAGTCGTGGAGACAATTAACGGAATACTTGCTGCTAACCATCCAGACCAACGAAAAATCACGGAGTGGTTTGAGTGAGTTCTGAGACCGACTCTAAACTTGATCGAATTATCGAGCTACTTGAGACCGTAGCTGCCGATATCGGACAGTTCAGAAAGTTTGTCTTGGAGGTTACTCCAGACGCTGCGATTGAGACTATCGAAGAACTGGAAGAAGAGCTTGCTGAATAAGTAGGCTTTACTAGATGGCTTTAGACAATGAATTTGTTGATGAGTTAGACGCTGCTGTTATCAGAATAAACACAGCAGGCGAACTTGGCAATGCTATAGCAGTATTGACTGCTAATGAATGGAAATATCGCTACAGTACACAATGCTACGGTAGAGTGAGTCTATACATCAAGTCAAGTGAGATCTCCAAACACATTATGATTGGAGTTCAAATGGTGGGCAACGACGCCCAGATTTACTACGAGCACCCTATTTCTAAGGGAGACGCACAAAAGTTAGAAGAAGCAGAGTACGTAGGTACTGGCCCAATATCAGAAAATCTTGAATTTGGCCCGTATGATGTTGCGATAGCAGACACTGGCTTTATGATAGCACCTGCACTTATTCCCGGGATTGTTTTCTCAACTCAGGATCAAAGTAAGGTGTATCGCGTTAATCCCTCTGGGGATCCAATCGTACCAATCGCAACTGTTGAAATAAGCGAAAGTGGGCTAAGAAACCTGATCAATAAGACAGGAAAAGGCCAGGGACACATGTTCTTTTTCGTAAAAGATAACAAGCTAGCTGCTGTAATAGACGGCGAAGCATTTTGCGTTGAAAGCTTTTACAAGGCTGACAACGTAACAATTGACACTGATCAAGTAGTCACTTGCTGCATCCCTTATTCTGTAATCTATGATCTCTTATATCGTAGAAAGCATGATAGTAGAGGCCTGTTTAACAGGATTGAAAATGAGGGAGAGCAAGTTAAATGTGGTATCCTAGGCAATAGAAGCTTCTTTGTTGAAGTATCTAGTCAGGGTTCTAAGATTACTTTGATTCTACCAAATCACGAAATAGACGGCAGTCTAGTCGGTCTGTCTGGAGTAGATGTTGAAACCATCGAAATCCAGACCAAGACGGTAAGACGAAGATCTAAGAAACGGACTACTGAGAACGAAGTTGTCGAAGTAGTTGAAGAAGAGGTAGTTACTGAAGAACAAGAAGTTAGTGAGAGTACACTCTCCCTAACGGAAGAAGAGAATAACTTGATTCTACACTGGCACGCTATTCACGTAGCTGGCGGTGGAAGTTCTACAGAGTGGAGCCAGTGGTTTGCAGATTACTGCATGTCACAAATACAGCAAGGGTTAGAAATCGGTCAAGAACATCTTGACTTGGTTTCAAAACTATGACCCATTAAAACTAGATCTACATGAGTGAACTAAACATGTTGGACAATATGGTTGAGGAATACGGAATGAATGTTTACCTGTGCCCGCACAGCTCAAAACATTCACCAAGAGGAGAAGGCGTTAGTGATGTGCTTTACAGCACCTGGGATCAGTTTGTGATTCGAGGTATTGCGAACAACGAATTTGGTATGAGCTACTCTGATATCGAAGACTGGGGACCTGTGGAATGTCGCCGCTTCTATCAAGAAAACTTGCTTGCGCCAGATGGTTCGGTGAAGCTAGCTTTTACAAAGCACTGTGACTCGAACAACCGAGCACTTGCTTCGCAACTCTCCAACTTTACACAGCACGCACAGAACGTGTGGTCCTGGCGTTTTACGCAAGGGTACGCACTGTTGAATTACCGTGCGCGTGTGGATAAGTTCCTCTCCCGAGAAATCGGCACGAAGGCTAAGGAAGGTCAGGGGATCGTTAAGTCGATCAACAAATACCTTGCTGCCGTCAAGGAGCTTCGAGGAGATGCAGACAAGGTTCTGCATGCTAGCGTTTCGACGCCACGACTTGAGAAGCTTCTCAACCACGTCTTGGACAACTTGAAGTTGTCAGACTTGGTAGAGATGGGGATTCTTGATGAACCATCTGAAGACTGAGAGAAAGAGCCGAAACTAGATGAACATTTACGAGTGTTTTATAGATACTGTGCAGTATCAACCAAGGCTAGTGAAAGGAACGATAGCACACATTGTTAACGAAGCTGTCCAGCAACCACGATTTGTGGACGCTGGTGAGTGGATGTTAGAAAGTATGATGCTGTCGAACATTATCACTAAGAGTAAGAATAACGAAGGGACATACACTCTACTACGCGCTACTAGTGCTAGAAGAGAAGCTATGAAGCAAATACCTAAGCTACTGACAGCTTGGTATCTGGTTCTTAATGACCCCTCTAGTGATTCGACACTACCATCAGATGTTACTGGCATGAGCATAGAGCAACTTAGCTCTGTTATCATGGCGTTTGATCTGGTGGTGGTCTGATGAGTAACGCACCGAACATCAACAGACTTCTTGGGGGTATTACTCCTCCTGCAAGCGTCCAGTCGGACGCTGAAAGAAGATCTGCAGAAATTAGCCGTGAATCGAAAGATGACTGGAGTGATGCATTGCAACTTATGACTGAATCAGACTGTCGTCTGAGAAGTGATTTGTTCAATGATCCACCGGCAAAGTTCATAGCGAGAATCTGGGATGGTTCGTTGGTATATGGCGTTTTGATTCAAAACGACTTGCTCAATGACCGACAATGCTTGGGGTATCTCATGACGAGAAACCACCACAGCACCGTCGTTTACGTCTACTCTGGCAGATCTGCACACCAACGGTGGGCTCTAGAGCAATTTCATGATTTTGGGGACTGGAGAATAGTCCCCACTTCTAGAGCACGAGCGTCTAGCGAACTTCATATTAAAGCGAAGAGCGCTTGGGAGCTCCTACCGTTTCATGTATACTTTGATTTCCAATGGTTCCCCGAAGGGAACTATTACGATTGAAGATGCATAACTAGAGGTAAAACTGATGTCGAAAAAAGGACAGTTTGAAGTTATTACTGGCTTATGGCGAAGAACGAAAAGTGGAAACCGAGGCGAAGAATACTGGTACGGTAAGCCAAAGCTCAACGCAGCTTTGTCTATCAACCCCGGTGACGAAGTCTACGTTTTCCGAACCAGCGCCCGCAACGCACGCAACGGCGATCCTCAGATGTATCTGAAGATTAAGCGTGCCAACGGGAAGGTTGACGTTGTTCCTGTGGAATAAGCCTAAAGGGTGATGTCATATCCCCCAACTAGATGAATCAGTACGATTTAATGAACTATATACAAATGGCTCATCGTTTCACGTGGCGGCTTGACGACAATCATGCTGCTAACAATCATAACGAGAGCCCCATAGAGATCGTAGCTTATGCTATGGGTCAGTTAGACCCATTTAGCACCAAAGTACAACGAATAAGACTTAGCCGATATGGTGGATTTCACCACTTTTATCGAGTAAGTCTTGACATACAGCACGATGATAATCATTTTTGGTTCAAGGCTGTGTATCAAGTGATAGGCTCGATAGGATATGGTTCCGACCAATGGAACAGTATTCCTGAGCTAGTTAATTCATTTGAAGATATAATAAATGAGCTTACAGATGATGATTCTTTAGGGTATTACACATTGGCTAACTTGCACGGTAACCGTGAAGGATATGTCTATGTTATACTTGAAGGTGGAGCTCCTATCGACAACGCCGCTATTGGAGTTGAAGAAGAAGTAGACTACTCTGGTCTTACTGGTCCCCTAAATAGGGGCATGTTAACCGGATATGGTCTAACCCACTATAGAAGAGCAACTAAAGCACTGACGCTTTATGTAGAGAAGGACACCATCTTAGCAGAAAATCTATCATTTGGTGGTAGAATCTGTGTAGAACCTCATGGTACTTTTGGGCTACTGGAAGGAAGAGTCATAACAATAAACGATAAGGGAAACAGGAACAGAAATGTACCTTCGTCTTCCTTTGAGAACAATGACCTTCTTATGTCGATTCGTCAATTAGACTGCATTAAACGACAACCCTATGACGGGTGGATTCCGAAAGATCTTTCCAATGTGAAAGTTCAGACTCAGGAATTTGCAATGGTTAAGGTTGGCGATGATGGTAAGGCACTGTTTGGCAGTGATCTAGCAAGTAGACTTCTGAAGCGTAGATTTCACTTCAGAGGAGCTGTTAGCTTGTTATACCGAGGCAAAAAGTATCCTGTAGAATCAGGAGTTTACTTCATGACCTTGAGTAGCAATAGCTTATCCAGCATTAACATGCTAGATTATGATGATCTCGTGAGTAACATACTCCCAGATATCACTATGCTAAGCAACTCGTCTAGAAGTCAAGCAATCACTAGCCGTGTCGACGATGACACAGCAAAGGTAATCAAGACTTCAATTAACAAGAGAAGCCTGTCTACAAAAGACAATGGTGACTCTGGATTTATACCGAGACCAGTCAAAAGACGAATCCGATGATTCACAACTAGATGACGTTTGAGTGTGAAAACTGCGGCAAGACCAGCACAACTGAAGCTGGCCTTGCCCTACACATGAAAGTCTACCACAAGGATGAAACTAAGCCTGTGGTAACAAAAGTCGAGACACCAAAAAAGAAAACTAAGAAAAAATCTTCTAAGAACTTAGAAGACTCCGCCGTAATCGATCTAGCTAAAATAAACAAAGAAAAGCTAGAGAACTACGAGAAGGTCAAGAAAAAGTTCAAGCAAAAACCAACTGGCGTTGAGCATAACGCGACGGTTAAGAAAGCACAAATTAAGAAGATTTTCCCAGAAGGGATGAAGACAAGGATGATTGGAGCAAATGTCCCCAAAGCTGTTCACGAACACTTGGAGGCTAGCTATACCGCAATCGTCTTGACATCCAAAAATGGATGGAAGAGAGTTCGCTTGGTTGGTAAAACGACTATGATCACTTGGGCTGAGGGGGATTACAAAAAGGGTTACAAGGTGACCTATCCCAACTTAGGCAAGCGATGAACTAGATGAGTATAAAGCCCTTAAGGGCTCAATAAACAAACTACGAATCAAAGAGTCAGGGCCCTCGGTTGAGGGAGCTAGAACTTCTAGCAACTTGGCAAGGGAACTATTCTAACCTCGGGATGAAAGAGGCGAATAGATAGGCATATACTATTTATTTCCCTACAGTATATGCAAGTAGAACTTAGGGGATCTGGGGTTACAAAGTAACCTTTCAGGAGCTCCTTTTAAGAAAGACGAGTGAAAAGATACAGCAGTTGCTGTGGAGGATCTTAGTAGCTTGATTTAGTATTACAAAGGTGTTCGTGAAAAAACAGGTCTTTTATGAAGCTACAGTTGTAGCTGAAAAGATAAGCTTGGGACTATTGTCCCACTTTCCCCACCAGATGAGTGAAAACGAATCAGAATATGGATACGTTACTGAAAATAGAGACATACCCACTACGGGCCATCTGGTTCTGTACTCCGTCATTGGAGGTAGAGTCAGCTATGCTAGTTTCGCTGAGCAAGCAATTGCTCTCGGACTACCTCGTAGTTTTGTCCCGTCTATCAGAAAGCTGATGTATGCCTTTGCTACGGCGAAGGATAATATCAACCAAACTAGCCTTCCAAGGCTGGAAACTGCTGAAGGATGGGATGGTGTTGTCGATCGAAAACTAAAGATCGTGCCGCTACGCAAAGGACATGAATATGTCGTACAAATCGAAATGCGTGGACGAATGAGAGGAAAGAATCACGTTAGTACTGCTAACATGTTTCGACTTGAGTTCAGCCCACCAGAAGATATGGACGTGGCAGCATGGCGTGATGACTACATGAATGTGGTCTGGAATAATGCAGAAGGTGCAGAACAGGCTTCGGAATCCGAAGAGGAAGGGAAGACTGCAGAGCAATTGATTGCAGAACTGAGACAGTGTATCAGCGTGACAAGATACTGGGAGGACACCGAGTTCGACCCAGTCTTGTTTGCGCGGATCTCTCAGGCTGTTGTCGAAGAGTTCCTTGTAAGTGCCGTCAGTGTCGATGGAAAAATGCTGAGAGACAAAGTTCTCTCGGTGATTTCTGGAGAACTTGGTGGCCTACCGTATCGAAGCGGACAAGGTGCTTGGTTTATTCCAAAGTATGATGACGACGAGTCTTATCTAGAAACGCTTGAGAACTACTCAACGCTTCTGGAGTACTTCGGTAACACAAATGCGCTCACTGGTAACAACAGTGAGAGCAATTGGTTTGGTGACGATGGTAAGCCAAGAGATTGGCATAAGCCACGAACCAATCTGAGAATCATGGGTTACATCGATAATGAGCGACAGATGTCTTACATCCGACAGGATATTCAGACAAATATCGGTCGTGAAATCGGTGAGTATCAGCAGAAGCTCATGGAAGTTGCTGGCTCGTTCAATGACGATAAGGTTGAAGACTTTGAAAAGCGTCTTGACTCTATTCAGAGTATGAGAACTTCTCTAAGAACTCGCCTATCTAACTTGACGAAGCTTGTTGGGAATGTCGAACTCGACACCAACGTTTACAGCGACATCCAAGAAAATCTGGATTCACGAGTGAGTCGAATCCGAGGTGTGAGATCTTCTGTTGCCGACCGAGTGCTTGCACTTAGTCGCATTCAAGATTGATACAACCTAACTAGAGGTGAAAAAAGATGTCAAAGCCCAAAAGAACTTGGCACGATGACTCTTCTTTCGTCGCAGCTTGGCAAAGTGCCGGGTCCGCTGAGGAGGTAGCAGGTAACCTAAACTTGATGGTTACTTCTGTGAACACTCGCGCCCGTAACATGCGCAAAAAGGGAGTGCCTTTGAAGCACTTCCCTAAGAAGCGTGTGAGCACTGTGAAGGACACGGCTTACTGGGCAGCTATTGCCGCAGAAGCTCGTGCTGCCCTGCCAGAAAGCGACGAAGAAGAGTGAAGTTTGTCGTGGACAGCTTTACTCGTAACTGTTGTTGCGAGCACCGTGTGCAATCTCCAGTTGGAGTGCGCACACAACTAGGATAACTAACTGAGCTAACGCTATGACGAAAGCTCCCGAGTAACAGCGAAAGAAGCCCCTAAAACTTGATTGGGGGCAAAGAAGACCACGACGTACCCATGGACCATGGTTACTTACTAGCGTGGATGAGACTGAAAATCAGATAAACTGATTTCAAAACGGTGCTG
>Ga0255768_10007027_pt1 | contig 10617 bp, 6 predicted proteins | sample 071ome_33_FD_179983 | JGI IMG/M metagenome (GOLD analysis project Ga0255768, IMG submission 179983) | Coastal salt marsh microbial communities from the Groves Creek Marsh, Skidaway Island, Georgia - 071412AT metaG (version 2) | ecosystem: Environmental > Aquatic > Marine > Intertidal zone > Salt...
TTGAGGCATGCTTTTTGAATCGTAACTTAGTAGTATGAAACTCCGTCAAACCCTTTGGGCTCTTCTTTTGCTCTGCGCAGGTGCACTGCACGGACAAGAAGCGATTTTTGTCCCAAACGAAGGGCAATGGGACGGTGAGTTTCAATACAAACTTTCATTGAAATACGGCGCTCTTTTCTTCGAGCCAGGATCCGTGCAAATGGTGCTCCGCGATGCTGGGCAAATTGACGACTTACGAGGTCACCACATGCACGAAGCAGGCTTGAGCTTGCCAGTGAATCCGCTGCGTACTCACGCGGTTCGTATGTCCTTTATTGATGCCGAGCCTGAGGAAAGTCGTGGTGCGCATGAAACAGGATATTATCACAATTACTTCTTAGGAGAAGATCAAAGCCGTTGGAAAGGTAGCGTTCGACCGCACGATGTATTGGTCTATAAAGACCTCTACCCTTCCACGACACTAAAGTTTTATGCTAAAGACAGCCACCTTAAGTACGATTGGCAGTTGCGAGACCCTGAGGTTCTTTCTCAGATTAAATGGACGTACGACGGCGCCACAGGAATTCAATTAAACCCTGAGGGCAGCCTACAAATCCAAACCTCCATCGGTGAGTTCATGGAAAGCACACCCGTGGCGTGGGGTTGGAAAAATGGTGAGCGTATAGATTTCGGGTGTTGGTACACGATGGTGGGTCAGGAAATAGGCTTTGCCGCGGAAAATGAAGCCATGGATTTGGATTCATTGGTCATAGACCCGCAACTCATATTTACCTCCTTTAGCGGTTCCTTGACCGATAACTGGGGGTTCTCTGCCACTTATGACGATGCGGGAAGATTATACGGGGCAGGCGTCTCCTTTGCTACCGGTTATGTGGCCTCCACCGGTGCGTTCCAAACCACCTACAATGACCCTCCCGGTATCAACCTTGGGTTAAACCCTGACGTAACCATTACAGTTTTCGAGCCGCAAGGCACCACTATGTTATACGCTACTTATTTAGGAGGAACGGATTCAGACCATCCTCACAGTATGGTAGTGAACAGCAACAATCAACTCATCGTAATGGGAACCACAGGGAGCACCAACTTCCCTACTCAAAACCCCGTACAAAGTAGTAATGCCGGGGGCAGTAACATGAACATCAACGGCTACGAGTTCAAAAAATCAGACATTTTCGTAACCAGATTTAACAGTTCAGGGACGGCCGTATTAAGTTCCACTTACATAGGTGGCACGGGTAACGACGGCCTCAATACCAAGATCATTGAGAACTACGGAGATGCCGCCCGTGGAGAAGTCGTGGTCGACGCATCCAACAACATATATGTGACGGCTTCCACCAACAGTACAAACTTCCCATCGACCAACTGTACGCGGTGTTCAAATGCCGGAAACCAAGATGCTGTGGTTTTTAAGTTGAATGCCTCAGGAACGTCTTTATTATGGTCCAATTATTACGGAAGCACAAGTGAAGACGCCGGATATAGCCTCAAGTACCACAATGGCGCAGTGTTCATTACCGGGGGAACTGAAGGTGGTAATTTACCTTCCACCAGCGGTGGGTTTAATAGTTCGTACGGTGGAAACCTGGATGGATATGTGGCTAAATTCAATGCCGCTACCGGTGCGCTATTGCAAAGTACTTATGTAGGGACTTCACAATACGACCAAAGCTTTATCCTCGACGTTGATAAACTGGGCAATGTCTATGTCTTCGGTCAAACCTTGGGCAACTACCCCATCACTGCCGGTGCCTGGGGTACCCCTCAATACCGCAAGCAGTTCATTCATAAGATTAGCAACGATCTCACTTCTAGTCAGGCCTCTACAGCCTTTGGATCGCCATCAGGAAGCTTAAACCTCGTACCTACAGCTTTTAACGTAGACGACTGTCTAAACATCCTACTCTCTGGCTGGGGCGGGGTCACCAACAACGGCTATTTTCCCACAACGGTAGAGCAACTCCCTGTGAGTGCCGATGCCCTACAAAGTTCTACTAACGGATCAGACTTCTACTTCATGGTATTGACCAAGAACTTCGGTTCCTTCAAATACGGAAGCTATTTCGGAGGATCGACCTCAGCCGAACATGTAGATGGAGGAACCAGCAGGTTTGACGAGCGCGGTAGAATCTATCAGGCGGTTTGTGCCGGTTGTGGTGGTAATGACGACCTCCCCACTACCCCAGGTGCCTTCAGCGAAACGAACAATAGCAGCAATTGTAACTTAGGGGTCATCAAACTAGATTTTGAAACGGGCATCGAGGCAAAAGCGGAAATCGACCTTAACTATCTGATTGATACGAATTGTTACGAGCTAACCTTGAAACTTGATAATAACAGTGTCAATGCTAACGCCTATTTCTGGGATTTTGACCAAGGTGATACCTCCAACGTTAAGGATCCTGTTATCACCTTTCCTAACTTGGGAACGTACAATGTAATGCTCGTAGCAATAGATACCGTTTGTGATAGCTACGACACTACTTATGTAGAAATCATTCATGATACCGCAAGTTTTCCCATGACCGATTGGGTGGCGAATTATACTAGCTGTGACCTCTTGCGAGAAGTGAACTTTATAGAACAATTGGCCGATGCTGATTATTACCAATGGGACTTCGGGGATGGACAAAACCTTTCCACGACCTCCAGAAACATCGTACATACCTATCCTGCCTTTGCCACGTACACTGCCACAGTTACAGCGCGTGACAGCTTCTGTGATGTGAGCGTAGATCAAAGTTTCCTAATCGAATTTGACGACGATGCGTCTCTGCCTACAGTTACAGTAACCACCGATAGTTGTAGGTACGGCGGCGTGGACGTCTTCTATCAAAACGTGGATAGCACCATGCTCTTCGAATGGAACTTCGCCGGCAATATTGATAGCGGCATGATTCCATCTTTCCGTTATCCAGAGAGCGGATTGGAAGAAGTTTTCCTAACCATCATAGATACCCTCTGTAACCGTAGCTATACCTTCGATTTCTTAGCCGATATCATTCGTATTGATGGGCGCGTATGGATTCCTAATGCCTTTACTCCGAACGGTGATAAAGACAATGAACTCTTCGAGATTTCGGGCAACAGTTGTCTTGAGGACCCAGTATTTGTGATTTTCGACAGCTGGGGTAATGAAATCTTCCGCTCGGAAGATCCTTTCCACGAGTTTTGGGACGGTACCTTCAAAGGAAAGCCCGTGCCTCAGGATGTCTATACCTATAGGTTTACAGGTGGCAAAGAGGTGCGCATGGGCACCGTGACCATCATCAACTAAGCGGGTGCGTAGATTTCCTCCAAGACATTGAGAAAACCATTAACGCAATCTTCCGTATTGAATTTGCTGAAAGAAACGCGTACCGGCTGGTAGTTCAACGTCCAATCTCCTAACGCACGAATGACATGGCTGCCTTGGTTAGAACCGCTCGTACAAGCCGAACCACCACTGACATTGATGCCTTTCATATCAAAAGAGAACGTGAGCATATCGTTGGCAGATTTCGGAAAGGCTATACTCAAAACCGTATATAGACTCTTGTCCAACTCTGCACTGCGTCCAAAGAACTTCGCATCAGGCACGATGCGTTGTACACCGTCAATCACACGTTGCTTCAACGCCTCCACTTTCTCCTGGTCTTCGGCCATCTCGGTGGTTGCAATCTCGAAAGCCTTACCCAAAGCAACAATACCGATGGTATTTTCTGTACCTGCACGCATGTTGCGCTCCTGGGCACCACCTTGGATCAGTGGTTTTATCTTCAATCCACTGCGTACATAGGCAAAGCCTACGCCCTTTGGACCGTGTATCTTATGTGCTGAACAGGTTAAAAAGTCATATCCCACCTCTTTCACGCTGATGGGCAAATGCCCCATCGCCTGAACGGTATCGGAATGAAACAATGCGCCATGAGTCTTGCACAAGTCACTAATTTCCTTGACAGGATTCAAGTTGCCTATTTCATTATTGGCGAACATCAAGCTCACCAAGGTCTTGGGTCCATCCTTTAGGAGCGCTTCGAGCTCTGCTAAATCAATATCCCCAAATTCATTTACGCTTAAATAGGCAGCTTCCACTTCCCCGCGCTCCACCATAAACTCCACAGGATGACCTACGGCATGGTGTTCGATAGTTGTGGTGATAATGCGCTTCACGCCTAGATCGCGAACACTGCAGAACAGAGCCATGTTGTCGGCTTCTGTTCCTCCGGAAGTAAAGAAGATTTCACCGGGCTCTGCTTCAAGTCGTTGTGCAATACGCTTACGCACTACCTCTACCTCTACTTTGGCACCACGGCCGCTAACATGTGTACTTGAAGGGTTACCAAAATTCTCCATCATACGCACCATCTCATCTTTCACACGAGGCTCCAATGGTGTGGTGGCAGCGTTATCTAAGAAAATGACTTCCATGTTTTGTTTTTAGGTTCCCCAAATATACGGCTTACACTAATTCTTCTATTTCTTTCATGAAGCGCTCGCCTAATGTTGTGGCTTCTTCTGTAGAGGGTGCCTCAGTGTAAATACGGATGATGGGCTCTGTATTGGATTTTCTCAAATGAACCCATCGGTCTGACCAAGTGATTTTAACGCCATCAATGGTACTTAATTCTTCTTCCGAATAACGTCCCGCGATGGTTGCGAGGATGCCATCGACATCTAAACCTGGAGTCAATTCAATTTTCTGTTTGGCCATATAATACTGAGGATAGCCTGCTCGCAGTTGGCTCATGGTATTGCCACATTTGGCCAAGTGTGTCAATGCGATTGCAATGCCGACGAGGGCATCTCGGCCGTAGTGTAATTCTGGCAGAATGATTCCTCCATTGCCTTCCCCACCGAGCACGGCATGTTTAGCTTTCATTTCGTTCACGACATTCACCTCACCTACGGCAGAGGAACTGTAGGTGGACTCTTTTGACTCCGCTAAATCACGAAGGGCCTTGGAGGAGCTCATATTACTGACCACATGCCCTGGAGTGAGCGAAAGCAAATAATCGGCCACTAAAACCAAGGTATATTCTTCGCCAAACATGGCACCTTTTTCATCAATAAAGGCCAAGCGGTCCACATCCGGATCCACCACGATTCCAAGGTCGTAGGAGCCGTTGCGCACCTCATCGATTATGGCGCCCAAATGCTTTTCGAGGGGCTCAGGGTTGTGAGGAAATCTACCGTGGGGTTCAGGATATAGGTTGTGGTATGCTACGCCCAATTTATCGAGCAGTATAGGAATGGCAACACTACCAGAGCTGTGCACAGCATCAATGGCAACTTTGAAGCCTGCCGCTTGTACCGCTGCGACGTCGACAGAAGGCAAAGCCAAGACTTGGTCAATATGCCAATCCATCCCGTCCTCACAAGCCGTGAGTGTACCTAGCTCACCTACCTCAGCGAAATCCAAATCCGTGCTTTCAGCTAATCGTAAAATTTCAGCGCCATCATCACCAGAAACAAACTCACCTTTCTCGTTCAAGAGTTTCAGAGCATTCCATTGCTCCGGATTGTGCGAAGCAGTGAGGATAATGCCACCCGCCGCCGCATAGCGTGGGACGAGCATTTCCACCGTTGGAGTGGTGCTCAATCCAGCGTTAATAATATCAATGCCTAAACCCTGCAAGGTGCTAATGACCAATTGCTCCAGCATCGGCCCGGAAGGACGCGCATCGCGGCCAATAACCACTATCGGGTTCGACGTACGCGTTTTGAGCCAACTGCCGTAACCAGCGGCAAACTTTACCGCATCAATAGGTGTTAAATTATCGCCAGGGGCACCGCCGATGGTACCGCGAATTCCCGAAATGGATTTGATCAGTGTCATGAAGGTTTGGAATGTTTTTGGCTAAGATAACCGCTAAGTATACCGTGCACAACCTATGGCATTAGATTTGCTTAATTGTTAATAACAGAGTGAAAACTTCAAGTCTCTGAGACCCCCTGACCCTTTCTCCCGATGCTCAAAGCACTTATCTTTCTACTATGCGATTTGAGGACCACGAGACCTTAACATTAGTTCATGCATTCGAAAACGCAATCAGCGAAGGGAGACAGCCCTATTTCGATGTTGAAGATTTAGAACTCATTCTAGACTACTACCTAGACACGGGGTCTTTTGAGCAAACCAAAAACGCATTAGAAATCGCTCAAGCCATTCATCCTTTGGCCTTTACCTTTAAGATTAAGGAGGTGCAATTGGACATTGCGATGAAAGATTACACTCGAGCTGAGGCGAAACTGAATCACTTAGAAGGATTGAATATGCGTTCCACGGAATTGCTCATCGCACGCGCCACCATCTTAATGCACCGCGGCAATACACAGAAGGGATTACAATTATTGGACGAGGCCTTGGCCGGTTCTGACGATCCCGTGGAGGTGTTGCAGATGATCGCCGACACGCATTTAAGCCAAGGCGACTATGCAAGAGCTATTAATATTTTGGTGCGCTGGTGCCGCTTGGAGAATGAAGATTTGGACGAAGGCGCATTATACCAATTAGCTATGTGCCTTGACTTCACTAACGAATACGACCGTGCCATCAATTTGTTTGAAAGCCTTACCCAGAAAGAACCCTACAACCCATTGCTGTGGTACCAGTTAGGTGCTTTCCAACTGCGTAAGGATAACGAAACCCAAGCCTTGGAAATGTTCCAATGGGCCATCACCGCAGATGAAACTTTCCACGCCGCCTACTTTGAAAAAGGTCGAATCCACGAGCGCAACGAAGAATACATCAACGCGCTCACGGCCTACAAGCAAAGCGTCAACGAAGACTTGCCCAGCGGCTACGTGCATTTCCGTATAGGTTTACTCGAAGCGGAACTTGGCAGTCCAAACGAAGCCTTACGTCAATTTAACAAAGCTATTGCCCTCGAACCAGATATGGACGATGTCCATTTGGAGCGCGCGAGTGTGCTCATGGAATTAGAACGCTATGCCGAAGCGGTTAAGGATTACAAAAAGGTCTGGTTGGACGAAGCCTACGGGTCGGAGGATGTCTTGGATTTCGTGGAGTGTTTAATAGAATTGGACCTCCTAGAACAAGCCATCGCCATTCTCTACGATGCCGTCGAACGTTTCCCAGAGGTGCTTCAGTTCAGATTAGTGCTTGCCGGTTACCTCTTCGCAGCCGACGATATCATCAGCGCAAAAGAGGTGTTGGAAGATTTGCATTTGAACCGCGATGAGTTGCGAACGCTATTTGCGGAATACTTCCCGGATCTGCTTGAAGTCCCAGTGGTGGCCGCTATTTTAGCAGAATTGAAATAACCCACTCATGCAAAAATATTTGAGTTTGTTCCTCAAAGGCATGGCCATGGGAGCGGCAGATGTCGTTCCCGGAGTCAGTGGAGGAACTATCGCTTTTATCACTAATATTTACGAGGAATTAATAGGCAACCTCAGCCGTTTTGATGCGCATGCCGTTAAACTACTATTCAAGGGCCAATTCCGCGAATTATGGTCTTATATCGGCGGTACCTTCCTGGCGGTCCTTTTCGCCGGGATTTTCACCAGTGTACTTTCGCTAGCCTCCATACTTGATTATGCATTAGAGCACCACCCCACCGCTATTTGGAGTTTCTTCTTTGGCCTTGTGTTTGCCTCCATTTTCATCGTTGGACGTAAGGTTACCCAATGGAGAGTGCCACAAATCCTTTCATTCATCATCGGAACCGCCATTGCCTATTGGGTGACCACCTTACCTGCTGTGGGCGGTACAGAACATCCGCTCTACCTCATCCTTTGTGGCGCCCTGGCCATTTGTGCCATGATTTTACCAGGTATTAGCGGCAGCTTTATTCTCCTATTGTTAGGCGCCTACGCCACCGTATTGAGTGCCGTGAGTGAACTAAACCTGCTCATCATTGCGTACGTAGGCATCGGTGCAGTGACTGGGCTTATCAGCTTTACCAAATTTTTGAAGTGGATATTTGATAAGTACAAAACTATTGCCATAGCGATACTATCAGGCTTTTTATTGGGCTCACTCAACAAGCTTTGGCCTTGGAAATGGGTGGTGGAATATTACATCAAACACGAAGGCACATCGAAGGAAGAATACGTTCCGTTGATCACTGAAAATTTAGCCCCGGGGGCAGATTGGACCTTGGCACTCCCCCTCGCCATTGCCGGTGCGTTGGTCGTCTTCGGCCTAGAGTGGGCGGGAAAACTCAAGCGTGCATGATTCGCCTCGGCCTCATAGGACATCCTATCGGGCACAGCAAAAGCCCTGCCCTTCACCATGGTTTCATGGAACAAAGCGACACCCCGGGTATATACCAATGTTATGAGCGCATCGCCATGGATCGTAAGGCCATGGTGGAGTTGTTCAATCAAGAAGGATTAACAGGCATCAACATCACCATTCCATTCAAAGAACAAGCCCTTCATTGGATGGATGAGGTAGATGAACGTGCGAAAAGAATTGGTGCCATCAATACCATCGTAAAAACTGGCGATCGATTTGTGGGTTACAATACCGATGTGGACGGGATCACCCAAACCCTCGACGCCTTAGGACCAGAACAACCCACCCTAGTACTGGGAGGCGGTGGTGCAGCAAAAGCACTTTGTGCCGTTTTAGAAGCGCGACAAACCCCCTACTTGATGGTCCAGCGACACGGAGCGGTGACCTACGACAGCTTGACGGAAGAACAAGCTTCGGCCCATCCCCGATGGATTAATTGTACCCCAGTGGGTGGCCCCAAATACCCCGGCGATTATTTACCATTGCCTTATAAGGTAATGACGAAGGAATTCGCCATCTTTGATATCACCTATGAACCGAACCCAACACCAATGATGTTAAAGGGTAAGGAAATGGGCGCTGCCGTGATCGGCGGCAACCTGATGTTAACTGAGCAAGCGAAAAAAGCATGGCAATTATTTCATGCCGCTTACTACAAAAATTTGTAGATGATGAGTCAAGAAGAATTGGACCCACAAGAACACACGCAACCTACGGAAGAAACCAGTACACCTATGCCGGAAGCGCCCGAGAGTAGCGAAGTTGTGGAAGAAACAGAAGAAGATCAAAACACGGAAGTCAAAGCTGTAGAGGCAGAAGACGATCACGAAAGCCCGAAAGAGCGCAAGTTGATCATTCCAGATTTCGATGCCCTGACGGTAGAACAATCTCTTGAAATCATAGCCCAGCACATTGGTGAGCATGAGCCACAACGCATTAAAGGTGTGGTAGAAAGCGGACGTTCTCGAATTTTACAAGAGCTCAATGCAGAGCGTGATGCGGCAAAAGCAGCCTTCATCGAAGAAGGCGGCAACAGCATCGATTTCCACTACGATCAGCCATTACGCAAGCAACTCAACACTACCTACGGAGGATACAGAGATAAGTTGCGCAAACATTACAGCCAGCTCGAGGCGGAACTCAGCACAAACTTGGCCACCAAACTTGATATCATCGAGCAAATCAAAGGTCTGCCTATGATGGAAGGCAGTGCCAAGGATAAATACGAAACATTCAAAGGATTGCGTGAGCGCTGGAATAACACCGGCCTCGTCCCAAAAGGTGATGCGCGCAACGTATGGGCAAACTACAACCACCACGTCGATAATTTCTTCGACTACTTGAGAATGGCTTACGACCTCATCGAGATTGATTACCAAAACAACCTCGCGGAGAAGGTCGCCCTATGCGAATCTCTGGAGAATATGTTGGCCGGCGGTGCCTCCGCGAAGATTTTCAAAACGCTTCAACAAGCACACAGCAAGTGGAAGAGAATTGGCCCAGTGCCACGCGAACACAAAGACCAGCTCTGGGAACGCTTCAAAGCCATTACCAGCAAGGTGCATGAGTTGAGAGATTCCTTTAATGAGGAAATCAAGGCGCAAAACGAAGAGAAAATTGCCGCGAAGAAAGAAGTTGTGGCGAACATCCAGGCGCTGACCACGGAACTACCGACCAAACACGGCGGATGGCAAAAAGCCAGCAAAGCGTTGGAAGCCTTACGTGGCGAGTTTAAGAAAATTGGCTTCGTGAAAAGCGAAGAAAACTCTGTGGTTTGGGAAGAATACAAAACGGCCCAGCGTGAGTTCAATAGATTGAAAAACGCCTTCTACAAAGAGGAGAAAAAAGCACAACGCTTAAATCTAGAAAAGAAACAAGCGTTGATTGAGCTCGCCGAAAGCGTGAAAGACAGCGATGATTTTGCAGCCACTGCACAGGTGCTCAAAAAAGCACAGCAAGATTGGAAAAAGTCCGGTTATGTCCCTAAAAAAGAAGGAGATAAACTTTGGGAAGCCTTCCGTAGTGCCTGTAACCATTTCTTCGATCGCATGCACGGTGAACGCAAAGCCATAGAAAAGCAAAGCAATGCTACTCAGAAAGCCAAAGAAGATTTCTTGGCCGGAATGAAGAAAGCCAAAGTTGCCTCGCTAGACGATGCCATTGCCTTGAGTGAGCAGTGGGGCGCATTAGGCCAAGGAGGCAAACGCGATCACGACCAAAACTTTGATACTTTGTTGGCGGAAAAAGTAGCACCGCTAGGCCTTAGTGCCCAAGAGGTGGAAGCTGCGTTGATGCAAGCGAAGGTTAAAGCCATGGTAGAGGCCGACGATCAAGACGGATTGTTCCGCCAGCGCGCTGCGATCCGTGAA
>Ga0255768_10007029_pt1 | contig 10612 bp, 8 predicted proteins | sample 071ome_33_FD_179983 | JGI IMG/M metagenome (GOLD analysis project Ga0255768, IMG submission 179983) | Coastal salt marsh microbial communities from the Groves Creek Marsh, Skidaway Island, Georgia - 071412AT metaG (version 2) | ecosystem: Environmental > Aquatic > Marine > Intertidal zone > Salt...
AGTAAAACGGGAGAGAGAGAGTGTTTGGAAAACACAAACAGAAATAAAATATTTTTGTTACGCGCGCGCTGAGCTAAGCTAAGCGGAGCGATATCGATCGAATCGACAATCACGTCCGAGACGAGCAATGATTGTTTATGTTCTGTGCTGACTTTTTTTCTCTTTGTATTCTCTAACAAAAAATCCAGGCCCGAACCGTAAGTTGTACCTTCCGTCTGGTCTCTTGACCACCGCGGACATCCCGTCCTACCTCGACGGTAAGTTGGCCGGTGACTACGGTTTTGACCCGCTCGGTTTGGGTGCGGATGGTGCCATCAAGCAATACCGCGTTGCGGAAGTTATCCACGCCAGATGGGCTATGTTGGCCGTCCCGGGTATCGTCATTCCGGAAGCGCTCAACGTTGCCGGCGGCGACTGGAGAGAAACCGGTAAGGTGTTTTTGGAAGGCTCCACTGGCAGATTCGGCCCGGCTGAATTGTGGTTGGGCATCGCCGTCGCTCCGTTGATTGTCTTGATGGGCGGCGCGGAAAAGTTCCGATCCGACCCGGCCTCTGCGCCGTCTGGCTTTGTTCCGTTCAAGGGCTCCTTCTCTGGCTCCGACTTTGCCAAGTTGGACCCGATCAACCCGGGCGGACCGTTGGACTTCTACAACGTCGCGGCCACCCCGCAAGATTTGGAAATCTTGAAGGTTAAGGAGATTAAGAACGGCCGATTGGCGATGATCGCCATGTTGGGTGTCTTCGTCCAAGGTGCGACGACTGGCGAAGGTCCAGCGGCGAACTGGGGTAAGCACGTCGCCGATCCGTTTGGCTACAACTTCGTCACCTTGAACGCCGTCGACCGCACTCCGGTCCTCTAAACTTCTTACTATTATTAGGTATACATTGAACAAAAGTAATATATATATATAAACTAGTAATAAGAATGGAAGATTTTAAGAGAGAATGGAAGAGGAAGAATTTGTCGAGTGGAATCGTGCGTGCACGACGCCACCGAGAAAATACTGTGTTTGACGAAGAGAGGGAAAGTTGTCAACCGAATATTTTGCGCGAGTGTTAACATTATCTAGCCGAGAGAGATAAAAAAAACAAGGACAGACCGTCGTTTTGTAATACTTACTTGTATGTACGGTGTGCTGCTCTTTCAACCATTTTCATCGTGCCCGTCGCGACGAACGCATCCATCGTCGTCTACTAAAAGCTCTGCCAGTTCTCTTCACTTCTTCATTTTTTTCTCCCGAGTACGTATTCTCGTTATCCTGAAGTTGGCTTCATAAAAAATCAATCCGCGAAAAAACGTGTACACATGTTTGCAACGTCGCCCTCGCTTACGAATCGCGCGTCGGTGTCATCGCATCGTCGCATTTCTTCGCGAAGGAATGTCAATTCATCGCCCGTTCTTACCGCGCACGCGGCGCGGAGAAGTACAAGAGGAAGAAGAGGAACAGAAGCGCTGTCGATGTTGAGTCAACGGCACGTTCTCGTCGAAGAAGTTGGAAACGCAAAACCAACGAAGAGACGAGAACGACGACGAGCAATCGATACTAGGGCGGAGAGTAACTCAGGAGAAGCGGCGGCGATGTTTTCTTTTCCTTTGGATGGGCCGTCCGCGCCGAAGAAGAAGTTCAATTTAGTCGCAAACAGCGTTCGTTTGAAGAGCGTTCTGAAGCTGAGCTGCGTTCTCGTTGTGGCTGGATGGTCGATGCGTTTTGCGCACGATCCATCTTCTCTTTCAATGATTCCACCCTTATTGAAACGAGCGTCTGGAAGCGTTTGTTTAGGTCTTCTGTTGGCATTAATCGGGTATAAGAAAAAATCGCTGGATTTATCTGGCGCTGTATCGGCGTCGCTTGTCGGCGTGGCGACTATCTTTTCCGGCGTTCGATTTGGTTTGACCTTAGCGTTCTTCTTCTTCAGCGGATCCGCGGTGACAAAGGTGCAAAGCGAAGTAAAAAGACGCGTCGACGAACATTTTAAAGAAGGCGGAGGGATGCGAGATTTCGTACAAGTGATGGCGAACGGGTTGGTTCCGACAGTGTTGGCCGCGGCGAGTTTGTATTCTTTAGGTGGTTTGAGTTTCATCGCGAATACAACCGGAGGAGGAGCGTTTGCTGAGGCGATCATTAGTAGCGGTGGTAGCAGTAGCATTACTAGTAGCGCAGCAACATCAAAGTTAGCCTCGACGCTGGCGGTAGCTTTTTTGAGCTACTTCTCGTGTTGTGGTGGCGATACGTTCGCTTCGGAGTTGGGCGTCCTGTCGAAATCAAAACCGAGGTTGATAACCACCTTCTGTCGTAAAGAAGTCGAGCCGGGAACTAACGGCGGCGTTTCATTACTCGGCGTCTTTGCCAGCATCCTCGGTGGTCTCGTCGCCGCTTCTGGATGGGCCATAGGTGCCTACATCACTTCCGGCGCGTTTACGATCGAAATGCTCTACGCGCTCGTCATCGGAGCTTTCGGCGGCTTCTTCGGATCCTTCGTTGACTCCATCCTTGGCGCGACCGTCCAATACAGCGGCTATTGCTCCGAGCGTAAAAAAGTCGTCAGCAAACCCGGTCCGACGGTGACAAAAATTTCAGGTTTGGAAATTCTGAGCAACTCTGGCGTCAACGTCGTTTCCGCATCTTTAATCGCGTTCGCGTTTGGCGCTCTGTACTATATTTTGTGAATTTGTAATAAAGAATTTTAGCACTTAGAAGTGTTCACTCTTGAAAGCACGCGCGGCGTCATCGTCATCATGTCTTCTCCCCAATCGACCTTACAATCCTCCCTCTTTACCCAGACGATCAACGGTCACCCGACCACGTTCGCGTGCACCATCTTTGCCGACCGTATCTTGATCATAATCACACAATTAAAAACGTTCGGTTCTATGTTCACCGTCGGTGAAACCATCGCCGACGGTTTACTTTCTCCCGCGAATCAACTGAGCGCGAAGTGCGTTCTCGGACACAAAGACGATTCCGGGTTATCGGAAACCGTGTGCGAGAGAATCAGCGAGTTATTGAGAGAAAAGTGTTCGCCGAGAGGGGTGGTTTTACCGCCTTTGTTCGTGACTTTAGCGGTGAGAAAAGATGCGGGCATGGAGGAGTTGAGATTGATTGTGACAGAGGCAGTCGAACGCGTCGCGAAGACGATGCGTTTGAACGACGATGAAGTAAAGTAGATGATCATGGTATATAAAAGTAGCGAGTAGCGAGTAGATGCGCATAGACGTAGTTTTGTAATCAGTAGATAGTCATCGATAGTATCCAGAGACATGCGGTATATGGTACACTTTTTCTTCTCTTTCGTGCGGCATAGTAATCGATTGAGCGCTCTCTCCCTTTCTTTCCGTCCATCGTTCGATTAAAGTTCTTCTTTCGGAAACGTATTCTCCGGCATCTCTTCCACCTCTTCCACTTCTTCTTCTTCTTCTTCTCCCTCTTCTTCTGTTCCGAACATGGCTTCTTTCGCGCGCTCCATGTTCGCTTTCTCCATCTCCTCCTTTATCTTGTCATCTCGCCACTTGCGCACGTTTTCGGACCCTTTGACCGTCTCGTTTTTACCGTCGTGTTGAATCAAAATGTCGATGTCATCATCGCCTCTCTTCACGTTCATCTTATCCGCCGTCAATTTCGGATCAAACGGTATTCCTTTTTCTTTCGCCTCGCGTTCCATTTCCTGCATGATCTTTTCTTTTTTCTGCTCTCTCTTCTCGTACAAGTCTAAATTCGGGTTCGCGCCGGCTTCTTTTAAAACCTCCACCATATCTTCCCTCCCAGTCATTTGCGCTAACTTTATCGCACTCAACCCTAAATCCATCATCGTCGTCCTCTGAACGTACGTCACGATCGCCCCAGCTTCCACTAAAACTTTCACGCTCTCTAGATCTTTCGACATGACCGCTCTCATGAGCACCGAGTACCCGATCGAATCGAGTTCGTTCGGGTTGGCGCCGTAATCGAGCAACAAATCAATCATCTTTGCGCGTCCTAAATGCGCCGCTTTCATGATTGGCGTGTAATCTTTCGTCTGTCCGATCCTCTTGCACGGTTCTTTCAAGTTTGGCTTCCATCTCAACAGATCTTCGAGCTCTTCAAAGTCGTCATCATCGATCGCTTCGTGCAGCGACCCGGCCGGAGACTCGCCTTCGCGTAATTTTTGCTCCTCTTTTCGCTTCTCTCGTTCTTGCTCTTTTCTCTTTCGCTCGCGCTCGAGTTTCTTCAAGCGTTTCTTTTCTCTTCGCTCCCGTTTCTTGCGCTCTTTCTCACTCACCACGTCGGCGTCGTCGCCGTCGAAATTGTCGTCGTTCTTAGTATCGTTATCGTCGACGTCGTTTCTTTCAATCGATCCGTCCGGGAATTGGTCGAATTGCGTCTCCATTCTCGCGTCGTCCGATGACGACGAAGACACCACCTCTTTCTTCTCGCCGCCGCCTTTACCGAAAAACGACCACGCGGTCGCTTCTCGAGCGTTGAACGAGATGCACGCGAACATCAACGCGACGAAGACGGACGATATCATCGTCAGGCGTTTGCAAGAAGACGGTGCGAGGAAGACGGTTGTTGTTCTCATGGTTGATGCTTTTGTTAAAAATTTTAGCGCGCGCGTGCAATATAAGGAATGGTGTTGCGAAAATGCGAGATTTTGTCTCGTAAAAATTTATAAAAATAACAACGTGTACTATCTTTTGATGTTTTTGTGCGTTCGTTTCATACATCTCACATCGCTTAAACCACCCAGCGATCAGATTACGTTCTTTCTTTTAACTACGGTCCTTTCTTCCTCTTTTTTCCTTTTTACAATCTTTATCGAATCTTTCTGAAGGAAAAGAACCACGGCTCGAGCTCTTTGTTCGCATTCGTCATGCACCTGTCTCTTCGTAAATTCTCTTGCTCTCTCTTCCCAACCAACCACTTGTTGTCGACGTTGCAGACTTCGTACAAGCCACCGTCGTCTTGTTTGCCTTCCCATCGGCAGTCGCCGAGTTTGTCTCCGACGTACGAGAAGTCCTTCTCTTGCATGGCCCACAACATTTCTTCGTTGACGACGGCGCCGTGCTTTCGGAAAATGTTGTGCCACCATTCTCTCGGACGGAGCATGGTGTGTCTGTGCGCCTCGTCGTCTTTATCTGCGCTGGCTTTCGTGTGTCCCTTTAAGGAGATGGAGAGGAACAAGTGACGTCTAGAGACGCGGACTAATTCTTTGACGACTTGGTCGACTTCTTCCGGGTGAATGTGCTCCAACACGTCCGAGGACATGACCAAATCGAACGAGTTGTCCTCGTACGGCAAGTTGGTAAGAATCCCCGGTTCCACGTAGTTCTTGGACAACAAATCCGGGCATTCCTTTTCCAAAACCGCTCGGGATAACTCAATCCCGTACGCGTTCTTCCCGTGTTGACGCATCAATCTAGTCAACGCGCCGTTCCCGGTCCCCGCGTCTAACATCGTGTGAAACTGCAACTTCGTCGTCACGTCCACGGCGAATCGGCACCCCCAGCACGACTGCGCCGGGTAACCACCTTCCGTCCACGTTTTATCGTATAACGATTGGTACGTCGTGGATCTGTACACGTACCCTGGTTTTCTCTGCGGCGGGTCGAACGTGTTTTGGTCTCCTAAAAAGAGTTCGTCGTAGTGTCCGAACGTCGGCGAGAGCAAACCGGATAAGCCGTACGCGGATTGCTGTTTTGCGCGAAAATGAAAGACATGTTTCGATTTCAAATCGGGTCAGTAAACGCGCCGTGGCGTTCAGAGAGAGAAAGAGAGAGAGAGAAGAGAAAAGAACATCCGACGCTCCGAGCGTTCGCATCGACTGCGGTACGAAATACGAGAAAAAAAGGTCATCATAGCTCTCTCTTTTTTGTCACTCAAAAGCCCTCTACTGAAGAGAGAGAGAGAGAGCAGAAGAGAGCACACACAAAAAGACAAAAAAAACGCGATGACAGAGAGAGAGAGAATGAAGAAGAACGCACCGAATAGTTGGATCCACCGCCGCTAAAAATGCTCACAAACACCGCGCCGACTAAGAAACCAACGATGAGTTGCAACATCGCCGCGTTCGCTGGTTTCGCCTGCATAAAGAGAAGAGAGAGAGTTTGTATTAAAAGTCAGAGTTAAGCCCCCGATCCCCTTTTCCGCGTTCGATTTTTCTTTTTTTGGGACGAAACGAGCGGTCGAGAGAGAGATAAAAAGAAAATTTCTCCCGTGCGCGTAGTATAGCCTCCATCCACGAGAGAGACGGACGAGACTCGATAAAAAAGAGAGAGAGAGAGAGAAAGAAACGACTCCGAGAGTGAGAGAGAGAGAGAGAGAGGGAGGGAGGGAGAGATGGCGCGCGTCACGCACCATGTTGTTGATTTCTTCTTTGATGAGTTTTTCTGTGGGGTGGGTGGCTGATTTTTTTTTGTTTTGTGTTTGCTTTTATTTTGGTGAAGAAACGCCGGCGCGCTCCTCTCGAAAAGGCAAAAAAAAGAGGGTTCTCTCTTTCTCTCTGCGAAAAGAAAAAAGGTCCCCTTTTGGAAGTCTCTCTTTCTCTTTCTCTCTGTCTAAACTTCTTCTGTTCTTTCCGTCTTCTTCTTCTTCTTCTTCTTCAAATTTTTTTCCAACCACCGCAAGGCAGAGAGAGAGAGAGAGAGAACTCTCTCGCTGCTCGGCTTTTCCCCGTCGTGCTCTTCTCTCTCTTCTCTCTCGCTTTTTCCTATAATAAAGAGAGGAGAGAAATGTCGACGACGAGAAAAAAGAAGAGAGAAACTCGTCGCGGAGGAGCCGCCGGGTTGTTCGCGACGTCGTCTTCTTCGTTTAAAGCCGCCGCCAAAGGCGGGAAGATGATGAGTTCGACGCTCTTCTCGTTTTCGCATTTTTCGACTTTGTGGGTGTGTTTCTTTTTACTGTTGTCGCGCGCGTGTTGTTGTTGGTCGTCGTCGTCGTCGTCTCCGGGCGGTGACGTCGTCGGTTTTGTCGCCGCGGCGAAACAGACGACGAAAGGAGCATCGTCGTCAAAGTTGCGCGAGCTACAAACGAAGCTGTCGATAACGGAGTCGGCGATCGCCAAGGTGACGCAAGAGCTCGTCGCCAGAGGGGAAGATATCAGAGAGAAAAAGACGAAAAAGAAGGAGGAGTTAGCGCGCGGAAAAGAAGAAGAAGAAGAAGAAGAAGAGGATGATGATGCAGAAGAAGAGGAGTCGAGTGGTGCGGGAGAGGAAATTGGCGGTAAAAACGCGAAAGCAGAATACGCTTCCAGTTGGGGTTCGCTGAACAACCATTTCCAATTCGTCTCCGATACGTACAACGAGTACTTCAAGAAAGCGACTTCGTCTTCGTTGAGTTCCATGTTGTTCGGCAGCGGCGGTAGTAATAGCGATGATAGCGATAGCATTAACGATAATCGTGATGACAGAGTAGCAGATGGAAGAGAACGTAGCAGTAGTGGTGACGGCAACGGTGATGGTCGAGAGGATGATGGTGAGGACGACGACGACGGCGAAGGAGACGGGTCGTCTTCGTGTTCGCCGTCGTGTTCCAAATACCACCGGTGCGTGGACGGGAAATGTCGATGTCCACTTTTATATTCCGGACCGAATTGCACGGAGAACGGGTTTGAACCAGCGATAGACGCGAACGTCTTCGACAAAGAGAAGGTAATCAAATGCGCCATGGGTGTAAACCACGACCCGTTCCATTCGCAATACGAAGAGAAGTACGGAGAAAAGGCAGACAGAAAAATGCGCGTGGCGCACATTCTCCGTTCGCGTTTCATCGCGACGACGAAAGAATCTGCTCCAGATCTACCGGACTTACTTCCGTTTAACACCTGCGCCGTCGTCGGTTCTAACGGTAACATCGAGAATAATAAAAATTATGGCAAAGATATCGACAATCACGACGTTGTCATTCGATTCAACGATGCGCCAACCGTCGGCTACGAATCCGTCGTCGGCGCGAAAACAACCATTCGCATCCAAAACTCTGATTTCTGCGCGAAAGGCGAACGAGGCTCCAAAAACTTCGGCAACGAAGTTTGCGTCCATTACACCGCCTCCCCTCCGGATAAAATGTGCGAACGCGATAAATCCAAGGGTAAAGGAGGTTCTTCCGCCGGCAACGGCTCGTGCCGCCTCGTCTACCCTTCCCACCGCGACAGCAAATACATCTTCTGGTACTGGAAAATCAACAAAATCAAAGGCATCGAGGACCTCTCCTGCGCGGAAAACCAAAAGCTCGGAAAGAAATGCAACGCTCTCAAAATGTCCGCCGGCTATTACGGCATCCAATTGGCGTTAAACTTATGCGGTAAAGTCAACCTCTACGGTTTCGGCACGAGCCGCGAGACGAAAGAGACGAAGCATTATTTCGTAAAAAAAAGCGCCTCGTGGGACCGAAAAGGCTGGGCGCAGCGGCACCACTGGTCGTACGAGAGGTTCTGCATCGACCAATTCGAGGACGGATTGATCGATGGCTTGAAAGTTAATCGTTAAAAGAAGATGAAGGAAAAAAATTTTAGTACGTAGTTATTTAGAAGAGAGAGAGAGCTCGTTGTAAAAAAAAAAGTAGAAGAAGATAACACAAAAAACCTCACTCGTAAATTTTAAAAGGAAAAAATGAGCGCTCACACCTCCATGACGGCGGCAAAGTTTCTCTTCCGACGCGCGGTGTTGTCGAAAGCGGTGAAACCATCGTCTTCTCCGCCTTCTTCTCCTTCAACGTCTTCTTCAACTTCGTCTTCGTCGTCTTCGAGAGCTGCCGGCGGTGGTCGAAGGGTGATTTCGATTGCGTCGTCATCCAACTTTGATTTTGGAACAAAACGTTCCCCGGCTTCTTGTTCTTGTTCTTCTTCTGCGATGATGGGGACGACTACGACTACGACGATAACGTTTCCGAAGAAGAGCGCGATGTTTATGAAACGGTTATCTGGGCGGACTCACGAGAGAGGCATGTGTGCGATCACTCGCGCCGACGGAGGAGGGCGTTCGGTGACGAAACAAACCGCCAACGTGGATGCCAAAAAGAATCAACAACAGCAGCAACAAATAGACTTGAATCCGCCAAAAGGCACGCGAGATTTCCCTCCCGAGGAAATGCGGAAACGGAATTGGCTCTTCGACAGCTTTCGCCAAACGGCGTTGCAGTTTGGGTTCGAAGAGTTCGACGCTCCCGTGTTGGAATCCGAGGCGTTGTTTACTCGCAAAGCGGGCGAGGAGATTCAAGGACAGCTGTATAATTTTTCCGATAAAGGCGATCGAAGAGTGAGTTTACGACCGGAGTTGACGCCGAGTTTGGCGAGATTGATCATGCAGAAAGGGAAAAGTTTAGCGGTGCCGGCGAAGTGGTTCGCGATTGGACAATGTTGGAGATACGAGAGGATGACTCGAGGGAGGAGAAGAGAGCATTACCAGTGGAACATGGACATCATCGGCGTGGAAGGCGTGGAAGCAGAGGTGGAGTTGTTGAGCGCGATTTGCCATTTCTTTACGAGCGTAGGGATTACGAGCGAAGACGTTGGCATTAAGGTGAATTCGAGGAAGGTGTTAGCGAGAGTGATGGAAAAAGCGGGCGTGCCGGTGGAGATATTCGCGAACGTGTGCGTCGTCGTGGATAAAATTGAAAAGTTACCAAGAGAGAAAATTATCGAAGAGTTGATAGAGGTTGGTTTAAACGAAGAGGCGACGCAATCTGTTTTGACATGCATGGAAACGAATTCCTTGGAAGGGTTGAAAAGTTTACTAGGCGAGGAGGACGAGTGCGCGAAAGAGATGGAGAAGCTATTCGCATTAGCGAGAGCGTATGGGATTGAAGATTGGTTAGTCTTTGACGCGTCCGTCGTGAGAGGATTGGCGTATTATACCGGTGTTGTTTTCGAAGGCTTCGATCGACGAGGCGAGTTGAGAGCGATCTGCGGCGGCGGGAGATACGACGGGTTGATTAGTACGTTAGGTGGCGAATACACTCCGATGGTTGGTTTTGGTTTTGGCGACGCGGTGATTGTAGAGCTCTTGAAAGATCGAGGCTTGATGCCAGAAGAGGCGTTGAAAACGATGAACGTAGACGACGTGGTGTTTTCCATGGACGAAAGTTGCCGAGAAACGGCGATGAAAGCGGCGAGTATTTTGAGAAAAAACGGAAGAAAAGTAGACGTGGTTTTAGAGGATGGCAAAAAGTCCAAGTGGACGTTTAAACACGCCGAACGCGTCGGCGCGAAGCGGTTGCTGACCATCGGGAAGAAAGAACAGGAAGACGGGATTGTCAAGGTGAAGAATTTGGAAACCAGGGAGGAAGTGGACGTTAGCTTAGATAAACTCGAATAAATTCTAACATGAGATGATCTATTACTTGCATGTGCTCCATCTAAAATTATATCTACTTGCGGCTATCCTGCATCGCTACGCGAACTCCTAAAATCATTATTCTAAAATTCTCTCTTAAAACAATCCGCACGGAAACCACGAGTCGTAAAAATGTTTCGTTCGGTTCTCGCACGGCGTCATCGTTATCGGCGGTGATTTCGGCTCTACACCCTGCCTCGTTAAAATGTCTATCCACCACGGCGATAGCACTTGCGCGACATCAAACGTCCCGTACTCTCCTCTTCCGCATCGCACGCGAAGCGGTAACTGCTTATTTATCACATAT
>Ga0255768_10007030_pt1 | contig 10612 bp, 28 predicted proteins | sample 071ome_33_FD_179983 | JGI IMG/M metagenome (GOLD analysis project Ga0255768, IMG submission 179983) | Coastal salt marsh microbial communities from the Groves Creek Marsh, Skidaway Island, Georgia - 071412AT metaG (version 2) | ecosystem: Environmental > Aquatic > Marine > Intertidal zone >...
TCTCGCTACGATAGGTGATAATTGCATCACCATAATCTGCTACTAACTTAGCTAACTCATCTTTGCTCACAAAATCTCCTTTTAGTAGGTTAGCAAAAATTATTTTGCTGTACTAGCTGAAAAGGAGAGCGGAGGTTAGTTGATAGCTGCGATTACTCCGGCAAAGTACTGTGCTGCTTTACCAGTCAGCTTAGACACTACATCTTCATCGACTTCTTGACCTGCATCGGTCAGGGCTGCGATCAGAGCTTCTTGAGCTGCTGCTTTTGATACTCGTGTACCGCCACCGCCAGAAGATTTTGTACCACTAGGAGCAGGTGTCTTCTTTACATAAACACCGGCCTTGCTAAGAATCATACGTACACCGTTTGCTGATTCTTCGAACTCATCTGCGAGTTCTTTTACGATTTCCATTGAAGTTTCAGGGGTAGGGTCAGCTTCTTCGTATGCTGCAATTACCGCTGCTTTTTTGTCATCATCCCACGCCATTCTGCGTTTCCTTTTTGGTTTGCCATAATACCCTGGACAAGTGCCCAGGCGTTCGAGTTGTTGGGTATAAAATCTATCACCCATTAAAAGATTTTTTCACAAATACAAGATATGCTACAAGTAAATGTAAACAGACGCCTGCTATTGTAAAACCGAGTAAAAATTCTAACATTTATATGTTCCTTTCATCACTCTATAAAAACATATTATAGTTGAAGAACATCGAAATGTCAAGAACTTTTTTTCGATTCCCAGTAATGATATTCCATATATTCGGGCCACCGCAGGTATTTCTGTAGAGGGTATGCCCAATACAGTCCTTGATAGCACGCTTCTACTTTTTCTTCCGCATTACACCAGTTACAAGGAGATCCTTCCTGTACTCCCATAACTGCCTCTTGTACTGTGCAAAAATGATTCCACATCTTCATGGTACTTTACTCCATCCTTTGATTGTATTTTTCTCAATGTCTTCGTAGCAATTTGACTCTACATGTCGTAGTATCAGTTTATCGCTCTGAGGATTTTGAGGCAGGTTTACTCCCTGTAGAGTATAAACGTCTTTGATTTCTCTTCCAGAAGAAAGGCTTGTAAAAGTAAGTCTTACATGCCCTTCTGCTAATGCTTTAATTAACCCGTTCATACACTTGTTTTCCTAAGTCTATACCCAGATCTTTCAAATGGGAGAGCTTGCCTAAGTCATAGGCTAAAGAGTTTGCATAAAACCCACCAACTCCTGCTGCTGCTAGATAACCTTCGTCATCTGATGCTTTTTCAAAAATATAAATTTGGTAACAATCAGAGGAATATTTCTCCTGATAGATTGGCTTATCTTCTTTCTTTATAACCACAGCAGGTGCATGATAGCATGCAGACCAAACAATTTCTTTTTCAGCAAATTCTTCAGCTACACAGTTCTCAGGTAAAAATGCAGGACTCTTTCTATCTTCTGCGGAAGGAGGACGTTGAGGAACTCCTACGCGCTCAAGAATATTTTTCACAAAATTAGGAGAGCGATAAAGATACTTAGCAATGTTACTGATGTTATCTCCTTGCAGATAATCTGATACTGCTTCCTTGATCTCATTCTGGCTTGGAGCCTTTCCTCGATTCTGTGCTTTTCTCTTCTCTACGTACTCTTCCCTCTCCAAGAACTCCTGAATTATCGTATTGAGGCGCGTTGTATTGTATGTTATATTCAATATTGCGCATGCTTCCTTCTTGGTTATAGGTTTCTGGTCCGTAGAAGTGGGCTGGAGCAGGCTTATAACGTGTCGAAGGTTCGAAGCTGACAGATTTTCGTGATCTTTTTTCTTTACTCTTCTGTTCAAGTTCTATCTCCAGTTTAAATAATAAACAACAAATTGCGTGTGCTACATGAGACACATTTGACTCGCTGTCGAGATCCTCACCATCCATATGTGCAAATATGTGCCTAAGAGCCCCACTAGTGTAACGAGACTGAAGATCTTCCAGTTTTTTCCAATTTTCTTCATCATACTTATTCGCTCCAAATGTAAGTACTTTTGCTACTTCAATTATAGCTTTTGGAGGAAGTAAGTGCATTTTTGGTTTTTCGCCATCATACTTTACTCCCTCAGTCATTAGACAAATCCTCGACAGCTTTCACAACGTCGGGGAAATGCACTCCAAGAATATCCCAGCATAAATCTGCAACTTCAATGTGTTCTTTTTGAGTGCCGTGACCCCGCCGCAATTCACAATAATGAAGCCATGAGCGCAAGGTGCCTGCCATATACAGAGTAGTTTGGGTCAGGCCCTCGGGTAAAAGCGCTCTGGCTTGTTCTTTAGCGATGCCTGTGTTAAGAGCCATCTCATAGTGATCTTTTGCAACTCGTGCTACTTCGGCTTGCATCTCATTGAATACTTCCTGAGCTTTTTCTTGCTTAGTTCTGCTTTCATCTACCATGCTCAGTTGCCGGTTTGTAGGGTGTTGCTTTCTTGCTTCTCGTTTTACACTAAATGTTTCAGCTTCTGCATATCGTTGCGAGAACTCTTGAAACGAGAAGGAACGATGACGAATAATTTGCCGAGAGATATCTCGGGTTGTCTTAATCTCCATCGTAATTGACACCATCTCGAACGGAGACCAGTGTCCTTCTTTAATTAAATACTTTAACAACTTTGCAGCAGTCTTTGTATTATTTTGATTCGCAGGATTACTTACTCTAGCCGCATAAGCTATCAGCTCATTTGCTGTGTGACAGCCGGTTGCTGCACTAGGAGTAGTCATTCCTACTAAACTTACTTCACACGTCATCTACTTATCCTTTTGTCATAATCTGCGAGTTCTTCGTCCCACCACCACGGTTTACCACGTACTTTCCAGGTAGCTCCTTTACCAATAGCTGCTTTGTCTTTCATGTAGAACATGCGATACGAAGCTACTGCGTCGTTGCTTTTGAGTTCATCAGGCATTGCCTGGGCAAAGGGAGTACGCCCCCTGCTTGGGAGATTATCTGGATCTGGTAATTTTGCGATAACTTCTCTAAAGGATTTATGGTCTGCGCCTCCACGATACACATGCTCTTGGTTAAGGGCGTGTGCGTAGCAGAAGAGCCACTCGTAGTTTTCGAGGGACTCTCGGGCCCACACTGTACAAGGATGATTGTACATAGTAGGAAGATAAGGAAAATCCCTAACTGGATTCTTCTTAGCTTCTTTAAGTACGGACCATTCTTCACTTGTGAGCTTACGCGGTACATATCCTAAGTATTTATCTATCCAATGGTTAGTGCACAACATTTGTGCAGATTCTAGTTGCATTTTGCCTGTATGCGGATCAATATGATACGCAGCATTGACATCGTGATCATTTTCTTCAAGCACAAATATATTCATAAAACATATTATACTCGTTTAAGTTGTTTAAGTCAAGAACTATTATAAGTAATAGTGCCAAAAATTTAAATTCATACTGATTCGTTTACCTGAAACATATGGAGTAACTGAGTGCAATACTCCAGGAGCAAGTAGAACTAGCTTACCTGTCTCTGGAACTATATCTACACTATCTCTCACTAAGTGTAGGTTTGCTCCAGTTAAATTCTCTACTTTTAAGTAAGCGATAGCACTACATAAAGGAAAGACAAGCTCATCTTCTTCATTGCTTTTTTGTTCGTCTTTATCATAATGCTCTTCCGGCAGAGGAAGTATTGTAGGATCATGAGGCCACTGCTCTATTTGAACTGCCTCACTTAAATCAGCAAAATCATTTAAAATTTCTTTTATAATCTTTTTCTGATACCATAACGCATTTTTAATATTAAACTTCTGAGAAACAAACTTATGAAAGTTACTATCAAAAATTATTTCTTGTGTTTCTTCTTCTGTGAAAAAATTATCTATGGTTCGCCAAACTTTCATTTTTTGTCCAAATCGTGATGGAATATTTTTCACCTTCTGTAATCGGTAAACTACCGTGAGGGTGAGTTATTTGTCCAGGCCAAAGAAGCAGGTCTCCTACTCCTATATTTTTGTTTGTGAACTTGTGTCGAGGAAAAAATAGCTCTCCTCCAGAATACGTGTTGTTCAGCTTTATACTTCCTGTAATATAGCTATCGTCATGGTGGACTTTAAGATCTAGCTTCTCACCTAACTTATACCGTACCGCAAACATACTTGCTATACTTATTTCGGCTGACTCTATACCCCAATAACTTGATGCTTTTTCAAATGCTTCTTCTAAGCCTACTTTCAGTGTATCGTACCATTCAGGTAGATCATCCTCGAAGTGTATATCATCCGTATGATACACGAGACGAGGATTATATTTCCAGGTGTTTATTTCTAAAGCAGAGTCTAGAAGGGCACTGCATATATCTTCCGGTAGAAATTTTGTATGGAGTATATCTTGACTAACGCACTCAAACTCTATCGGATAGAATAGCTCACGTGACATTTTCCATCCGTGACATTAGTCGTTCGGCGCGGTTTGTTACTTGTCGATACCAAACAGAATCTCGTCCCTCTGCTGCAGCCAACTTATAATTCTTTCCTACCAGAGCTAATCGAAAGTTTTTGAACTTTGATAAACGAGGGCGTCCCATATTGAACATCATATTTACTACAATCTCTTGGACTTCGCCTGGCATGTCTTCCCAGATATCTCCGTATAAAACTTCGCATTCAGAGATTGCTATGTCGAGGTCTTTTTCAAAGCACTCTCGTACCCTTTCCTCTGATACAGGCGTGCCGATAGCTTGTCCACTCTCTTCATCAGAATCAAGCACGAGATGGCCGACACCAAAAGTAGGATAACCAAGATGGTCATTATAAATTTCATAAACGACTCCCTCGTCAATCTTTAGCTGTTCATATACTGCTTCTCTGTTCATTATATCTTCCTTATAGAATTCTTCAATTCTTCTCTTGGTCCTCTGCTTCATCGGTATCCACTGTTGTTACTGTTCGATAGTAAACTACTACTTCTTTTAGTTCCCGAATATAACGACGCAACTCTTGCATGTTTCCGGACATAACTTCATAGTCGTCTACAGACATTGCGAAGAAAACAACTTGACCACCGTTTGTTTTCTCCATCTTTTTGAGAAATTCATCAATATTTTTGTTTGATACTACGTACCAGTACGGTTCTTGTAGGCTAATTTCCCTCGGAAGTATCGGTTGCGGTATCTCTATCGGTACTGGTTTTATCACTGTTACTATCTCCGGTGGAGGCTTTTTCCACTGGAGAGGCCATGCTGCCCCCAGAGAGCTGCACGCCGTCATCGAGAACGTCAATGTCACGAGAGTCAGCTTCGATAGTATCGAATATTGCTTTTGTTGCATCATTTGCTCTTTTCTCTATCATACCAGGCTTCGCGGCTGCGAGTTTTGGTAGCTTGTGTCTTTTGAAAATATCCATATACTGAGTCATCTCATTCTGAATAGCTTGAGAGCGTATATTTAAATCTGCCATGGCCTGCTGTTGCTTCTTACTCTCTCTTTGTAGAGTTTCAAATGCTGCTGCCTGTTGCTCGAAGGCGAGCTTTCTTGCAGCGTTTTCTGCTTTAAGAGCCTCATTCTCTTGAAAGAGATAATACCCTCCAGCTCCTAGTACAATGCAGAGTCCTGCTAATATCTGCCACACATTGGCCTCCTAAAATAAGGGGGCCGAAGCCCCCTTCGTTTATGCAATTTTTACTTGCACAGGTTTTGTTGCTTCAGAGTGTTGAAGTACAATTCGAAGAATTCCATTCTTTAACTCTGCACTCGCAACCTCTAAATCGCCGTCGATTTTAAAGGTTCGGGTAAATGCTTTTCCACTAAAGCCTCGATGAATTGCTTCCCACGCAGTCTCTACCTTTTCTCCTTTGATACTGAGCGTACCTTTATGAAGAGTAATTTCTAGCTGCTCTCGCTCTAGTCCAGGGCATGCGATTTGAATTTCAAAGGAGCCTTCAGGCCTTCGAAACACATTAAATCGTGGATGAGCTTCTTGGGTAAAGTTAGTAGGAAAATCGTTGTAGCCAACGAAAAATTTCTCGAGTTCTTGTCCGAGTCTAGTCATTATTGTCTCCTTGCACCCTTTCGGTGTGCGCTGTGGACCCTTTCGGTGTCCGGTTAGTTTTGTGCCTTTCGGCTAGTCATCTTCGGGCTCAAATTCTATGATACCCTCAGATTCTAAGTATGCCAGTGCGTGCTCTATCCCTGCATGGTGTCCTAGTTTCCAGGATGTCCATGCTGCGCCCACTATACAAAATCCTATGATTAGTAGGACGGTTGGCTCTAGCATTTTTGTTCTCCACTCGTTCATGACGAGGCTTCTATCATCACCCATAATTATATTTCATTTTAACTACTATGTCAAGAAATATTTTTTATTTCGTTAGTATGTATGGTAAAAATAACTCTTGACATTCAATGTCTTTTGAAATATAATAATAACAGTTGGTAAAGGAATGCAATGAGAATCTACACTAAACGCCCTTGGTCGCGTAATGAAAGGCACTTACTTGCAAAAGTGTACTATCTATCTACGAGGGAAGAACTACAACAACACTTTCCAGATAGATCTTATAACTCTTGCGTGAAACAAGCTAAGTACTTACAGGATAGAGGATGGGTTTTTTCAAGAAAGTCTCGTGTGTAGCTATACTTTTATATGCAACGGACGCAAAAGGGGATAATGCCTTTACAGAGATTGAATGTTTGGCAGAGAATATCTACTTTGAGGCACGTAACCAGCCATGGGTTGGAAAGGTTGCAATTGCAAACGTAACCTTGAATAGGGTAAAGTCTACACAATTTCCCAACAGAATTTGTAAAGTAGTTAAGCAGGCAAAAAGAAACATTTGTCAGTTTAGCTGGTACTGCGATGGTAAACCAGATGTAGCTTTTGAACATCAAGCGATGGAAAAAGCTAGAGAAATTGCAATTACTGTTTACATTGGGGCCTTACCTGATGTAACGGAAGGGGCTCTCTGGTACCATGCAGATTATATTAAACAGCCCCACTGGGCAGAGAAGCTAAAGGAAACGGTAACTATAAATGACCACATCTTCTACACCAAAAATTGAACCTTATCAGCTTGAACTCGAGTTTGATACAACAGAGGACTGGGATCTCTACGATGATGAGAGTTGGCTTGATGACTGGGATGGTGATGCTCTTGCTTCGGCAGGATTTGGTACCGATGAAGACTACGGCTACTTCGGTGAATAATGAGAGTACGAGTTAAAAACAATAACGTAGAAAGCGCAATACGAACCCTCAAACGAAAAACAAAAGATTCATTAAATGATCTACGTTCAAAAGAGTTCTTTGAAAAGCCAAGTCTACGAAGGAACAAGGCTAAGCAAGCCGCTCGTATTCGAGAAAGAAAAAGGCAAAAAGATGCAAACAATAGTAACAAATTTTGAGTTGGTTGGGGACTTCATGGAAGCCTTCGGTCAGCAGGTACACTGTGAACCGACTCTACGAGATAGAGATACGCAAGATCTTCGACTAGATCTAATACAGGAAGAGTTTGAGGAGCTTCAGATTGCTCTCGACAATAAAGATATTGTAGAAGTAGCTGATGCACTTACTGATCTTCTGTACGTTGTATACGGAGCAGGACATACTTTTGGTATTGACTTAGACGAGTGTTTCAACGAAGTACATGAAAGTAATATGTCAAAACTCGGAGAGAACGGTCGTCCGATTTATCGTGACGATGGCAAAGTAATGAAAGGCCCTAACTATTTTCCACCTAACTTGGAGGATATAGTTTTATGAATATTAATTTTGAAGTCCACAGGGAAAAGCTCTCGTCTGACGACTGGAGTATTTATATAATCCCAGGACTGTGGTATCAAAAAGAGGCATTTATGCGTGCATCGTGGCACTCGTTGAATATTTGTTTTTTGATATGGACATTGAAAGTGGAACTTGAACTTGAAAAACGAAGATAATTCTTTTACAATTTCTTGCGATAAAGACGGTAATTTTATAGTGGTACACAAGGGAAAGACAAGAGATTTCGGCAAAGATTTTAAGGCCGCAAATGAGTATATGTTTTCTTTAATACGGCCAAGTAAAGGAGACCCGAAATAATGTACCTTTGTATCTGCACTGGAATTACAGAAACGATGTTAGAAAAAAATAGCTTTCTTCTAGCAAAAATTGGTAGTCAATGTGGTAAATGTCTAGAAGGAGGCAAGCTAAGTGACCGTAAAAAAGTCACTTATCTCGTAGATGTGTTACGAGACTACGGAGACCGCTTTGGAGATCCAGCAGAACGACCATGACTGGAAAGAGTTTGCAATAGGGTTTTGGAGAGGATTTGCTTTTAGCTTTCCTGTAATACTTGTATTAGTTGGAGTTTATTTAGGGATACGACATTATGGCTTATTCTGACCAGGTAATGGACCACTACAACAATCCTCGGAATGTTGGAAAGTTTGATAAAGATGAAGAAAACGTTGGCACAGGAATGGTGGGAGCACCGTCCTGTGGTGATGTCATGCAACTTCAAATAAAGGTAAACGACGATGGAATTATCGAAGATGCTCGGTTTAAAACCTACGGATGCGGAAGTGCTATCGCGTCTTCCAGCCTTCTTACCGAATGGGTTAAAGGTCGCAGTCTTGATGAAGCTGGGAGTATTAAAAACACCCACATCGCAGAAGAACTCGCACTCCCACCAGTCAAAATCCACTGTAGTGTGCTTGCAGAAGATGCGATTAAAGCTGCGATCGCAGACTTAAATAAAAAATTTCCTAAAACACTGGAAAGTTTAAATGATTGATACAAAACAGTTTATCTCAGAGATTAAAGAAGTATTCAAAGTTCGACAAATCTATGAAGCACGATGGGTATGGTATCATACAATTATGGCAGTTGAACTGCTAATCATTATTTTTTTGTTGACAGGAATACTAATTAAGATATGAGCAAAGAAATTACTAAAGAAAGCAATAGCTACTGGAATTATCGAGTAGTGAAAAAACAAAACGTATACGGCATACATGAAGTACACTATGATAATAATGGCAAAGTTGAGTACATGTCTGTCAATTCAGTGCCGGTCGAGGCAGGAAGCCGTGAAGACCTAAAATGGGTACTTCGAATGATGGAAGCAAACTGGTGTATGCCTGCTGTTGATTTTGAAACGATGGAGGAAATTTATGAAGATTCACTGTCACCCGAGTGAATATGAGATGTATGCTGACCGGCGATGGGCAAGCGTACCTCAAGTTGTACCTTCAGTTGTATTTATGACGCGAGTGCGTGACGAAACGATTGAAGGCCCAAACCCCTACCGATGGGAGAAAAAGACTACATATGATTACTTTGCAGCAAAGCGAGTGGTAGTATTCTCACTGCCTGGCGCGTTTACGCCGACGTGTTCGACCTATCAACTACCTGGATTTGAAGAGCTTTATCCTACTTTTATGAACAGAGGCATTGATGAAATCTATTGTATTTCTGTCAATGATGCTTTCGTAATGAATAAGTGGGCAGCAGATCAAGGCATTTCAAATGTAAAAATGATTTGTGATGGCACTGCTGAGTTTACCCGAGGCATGAACATGGATGTACAAAAAAATAATCTTGGATTTGGTGTGCGTTCGTGGCGTTATGCAATGGTAGTCAATAATGGTCTAATCGAGTCTTTCTTTGTCGAGAAAGGAAAAGACGACGACTGCGAAGACGATCCTTATGAGTATACAATTCCCGCCCTTATTCTGGATACTCTATGATTGAACAATACGCACACGAAGTTGTAGTACTCTTTCTTTTTTCTCTTGCTTGTTTACTTTTTTACTTGGGCAGAGCCAATAGAGTGAATACCTACAACAAAAGTAATAATCACTATAACGATCAGGATTGCACATGATTAAAAAGAAAGATGTGTGGAATGGGGAGAGTCGAGGTTGTGGAGATGTCATTTTTGAACGTCTCTGCATTCGTTCTCGAACTAAAAAGATAGTTCCTGTAAACGTATGGCTGCCTTTTGCAATACAAGCACTTGTGCAGCACTCCGAAGAAACAGGAAAAAACTTAGCAACAATACTTGAAGAGGAATGGATCCGTGGATCTTGAAAAATTGACAAAATTAGTAATTTGTATGGAAGAATGTGGTGAGCTGATTCGAGCGTGCTCGAAGGTGCTCCGGCATGGAGTATCAGATCCAAAGTATCTGGATAATCTTACAAGCGAGATGGGTGATGTGCAAGCGATGATTTCAGTCGTTGCAGATGCATATGACCTTGATCCAGGAGTAATCGAAGATGCGAAACAAAAACGTATCGCAAAAATGACGAGGCCAAACTACTCATGAGAATATTATTGATAGTCGGAGCACTACTTGCAGCGGAATCTGCAGCAGATCTTTACGATAAAGCACAGCAAGGCATTGAGCCTTATGCCACGCACTTTGCAGAGGCGGAGAATCTATGTTTAGATATGGGCTATTCCTATCCAGGATTTATAGTTCCGACACTGCAAGCAGAGTTGCGACAAAGTGAAATGAATCTGTGTATTGAAAGGGAAATTAATAATCTACTGAATCAGGAAGAGGTTATTAATAAAAGGTTGTTTGAGATTGAGCAGAAGCTGCAAGAGCTTCTTCAACAAAGAAAGGAGCTTCTCTCATGAGAGTTGCAGACGTTC
>Ga0255768_10007058_pt1 | contig 10587 bp, 18 predicted proteins | sample 071ome_33_FD_179983 | JGI IMG/M metagenome (GOLD analysis project Ga0255768, IMG submission 179983) | Coastal salt marsh microbial communities from the Groves Creek Marsh, Skidaway Island, Georgia - 071412AT metaG (version 2) | ecosystem: Environmental > Aquatic > Marine > Intertidal zone >...
AGCCACGTAGTTGAACATTGGTGGTCATTTTTTGATGATTGTGAACAACCTCCCCTTCCCCAGGGGTGTAGGTGTTACATGAAAAACAAAAGCTGTGACCATCGGAGTACAAAGAATTCGCATCCGATGAGCCACAGTGGATACAAGGCTCGTGCCTTATGAATTCGCTCTCGCTCATTTGAGCCAGTCAATAGGAATACTTTGATATGACGCCCAGGGGAAACCATTACGTTCCGCCCATTTGGCATAAGTTGTCTTTGATCCTTTGTAGATCTTATTATAGGGTGCTTGAAAGACGAAGCGAATATCTAACTTTGGATTGCTCTTCTTTACTGCTTTCATCTTGCGGCGATCCTCGCTTGTCAGGCGTCCTTTCACTTCGAGAAAGATACCATTCGGCAAAAGAAAGTCGGGGATGTAGTTGCATTCAAGAACGTATGCGAGTTTGCGTGATTCGTATTCGTATTTAACCTTCAAGCTGGAGAGAAGGTCAGCGACCTTGCCCTCCAAGCCTGATCTAAACATCAGAAGTCGTTAAGTTGTTTCTCGATGATCTCTTCGACGATTTCAGAAACAGCACGGCGCATCTCATATTTGAAGTCCGAGCGATCCGCCTTGTAGCGGGTAACACTGATCTCAGGTAGCTTGACACACAGGGTGCCTTCGTACAGTCCAAGCTCTTCGTTTTTAACGCAATCAAAGGTAACCATCAGAAGTCGTCGTCGGGGGTAGTTTCGTCATTGGAGGTGATGTTCGGCTCACCAGCCTTGAAGCCAGTGGTCTTACCAAACAGCTCGGCAACATCGGCTTCGCCCATGTCACCAGTGTCAACACCAGCAGAGGTGTTAAGGGCGATCACCTGTACGCCCACCAGCTTGAGGCTAGTGCCGTAGGTAACTCCGTCCTTGAGGATGTAAGGCTTCTGGTGAAATGCCAGATTGACCTTGGAGCCACCGTACAGCGGCGTATCCTCGTTAGTGATCAGAGTACCCTCGCTGTCAACAACAGGGGGACGGGTGTCATCGTTCCAGCTGAACTTAACTTGATACTTACCTTCGCTCACTTCTTCCCAAGGCTCAGGCTTGAGAGTAGAACGCTTAGGATTCTTGAGCTTACCCTCTGCCCACTTAAGGACTTCAGTGCGCTCATCTTCGAGCTTATCAACAGTTGCCTGATCGACAAGTGCAGACAGTTTGTAGCCGAACTTACCCGGCTTCAGTACAGCTTGATATCCCTCAAGGACAACAGGCTGTTCGGTCTTGTGGATGGTGCGTGCCATTAACAGAAAAAGTAGGTGGATTCGATAACCGACTCAGGCTCAAGGTCGCCTACAATCGGTGGTGCAGTCTCCGCTCCAATTTGTTGAGCGAAGTCATTCAGGTAATCATGCTCTGCGAACAGGTGCATGTAAGTCTCACGCACAAGCGTAGACAATGTGGACATGTCCGTGGCTCTGCATAACACAGAGTCATGGATCAGTGCGATGGGTGCGTCAAACCGCAACGCAGATAGGTGAAGCAAACTGGCATCGAGTGAATGTATCAGATTAGGAGCAGTTGCGTTCTTGTGATGCAACAGGTCAACCTTGTCTGATTCACCGACGGCAACACGTAGGTTGCACGTACCGAGCAGTTGTAGCTCAATACGTTGTATCTCTGGTTTCATCAGCCGTTGTGTGACGACGAACCCAGAAGGTGTTGTCCATGTTAGCTCAGTAGCTCCGCCTTTAATAGCTTCGGCTACCTCGCTCTCAATCCACGTCATGACAGACATAGGACCAGGAACGACCACATTCATAGCGTCCCTGACTGCTTTAACAGTAGCAGTGAGATCGTCTTTCTCAATCTCCACACCTTTGTCCTTCAATGCTTCACGGATGTATCCACGGTTGGAATACGGTTTAGCATTGTAAGGAACGGTCATTACTACACGCTTGACCGTCTTCCTGTCCATGTAAGGACGGATAGAGACAGGGCAATGCGGTGTAGCTTCTTCTGCAACGACCTTGTAAGCGTCCTGTGGTTTATCAGATGGAAGAACGTTAACTAGTCGTGCAGTACTTGCGTCCCTGGCTAAACCTGCCAGGATTTGTAGACCACTACATGTAGCGTCTGTTGCTACCATCAGCGAAGTATGTGAACGATCACATGCAATCACACAATGATAATACTCTTCACACGCTGCAAGAAACTGCCAAGGTTCATCGACACCCTCCCATTCATGCAGGTTACCGAGCGGATCCTGAGCGATGATTGTGATGAGTTGATGATTGTCTAGCGTCCATGCCAATCTCTCAGCCATGGTCGCCTTATCTAGACCGTACGTTGTAGCGACCTGGAAAGCTAACCAATCACAGGCGTATTCATCTACAAACGCTTCATCATGAAACTTGAGCAGAGACTTACCAAAGTCTGTATCTTGCGGTGTGAGGAATGCAGGAATAGGATAAGCACGACCCCTGTAATCAAACGACCACGGGATGTAGAACTTATCTCTATCCTTAAACACCTTCACTGCATTCAATGTCATCCTTGTTCTACAAGAACGTTGGAATGCTTGTGCATTGATGTTCATTACCTCTGCTGCTTTCCGCCTGTAGTCTTTTCGAGAATCTTTGTTCTCTGCTATGTCTACTGGCTTAGGCGGTAGGGGCATCTCAATGATAGGGACAAACTTACCCACCTCAATCTGCCTACGTTCTAACTCTTCCGCTACCTCTACGATAAACGGGTTAATACGGTAGGCAACCTTCTGAATCTTGTTCAGAAACTTGATGGGTGTTTCTCCCTGTATACATGACGGACCGCCCCTGCGTACCATGTCATGACCACGCATCACCTCGTTGAGCAGGTACCCACCGGATTCAGTGTGTGACCAGTCATTAGGAGGGATAAGCATTGGCCAGGTCATCGGGCTGAATACCTCAGCTGTGTGCACAACCTCGTCTTTGATCTCCAGGAACTCAGGGGTCGGGATCACATAGTTTTGTCGCTTGCGTCCTTCCTGACGCATGTCACGTGTGAACCAGTTGGTCGCCTCACAAATACAGTCAAGCAGCCAACCGCCTAGCTTCACACGGTTAGCACGTCCCCATGTCTGCCAATGCTGTACATCATATCGATTCATCAAGGTGGAGATAACCTTGACCTTTTGATGTGTACCTATTGACTTGTGCCAATAGTTATCCTTGAGGGTTTGCAGTAATCCAGGTACAGTGCGCTCATAATGGCGCATCATACACTCGTTCTCAAGTGCTGAGCCTATAGCATCAGCTACGTTCTGTACCTTAGATTGTGATGGAGTAGGAGAGAATACCTTGTCAAACGTGACCTTACTGGCGATAGCTGCTGCTACCTCAGGTTCTACATCTGCAAGGTAATGTCTGATCTCACGGAATGCTACGCCAATCTTACCTTCGTTGATGCGATTGGTAGTAGATAAGATCCGATTAACAACAAGAGGGATCAGTGTTTGAATAGACGCTACACCGTACACGGATGCACTAGCGTAGTCCTTCTCCTCTAGGTTGCGTGTGTTGTCGCGCAGTTGCTTGAGTCCTTGCCGAATCTGTTCGCGCTCAAGTTCGACTTGCTCAGATATCTGTGCGGGTGTGGGCATAGGCTATTCAATAACAATACAGGGTTCATCAAGATAATCTTCAAGCAGCTGTTCTTGCATAATTTGCAACAGCTCTTCACGATCAGGGTGCAGCTCAATCTCAGAGATGAGTTGAGCAGTGCGGCGTTGAAGGGTGGTTTCAGTCATCGTTAAGTTCGTCCTCAAAAGGTCCCATGATAATGTGGTTGATTGAATCATGGTTGCACACTGTAAACTCAATGTGCGGTGTTTTCATAAGTTTGCGTACCTTCTCTTGAGCAGCGTGCTCACGTTGGTACACATGCTCTTTGATCTTACCATCTGCATTGTGCACACGGATGATACAAGCAACAGAACCAGGCAGCTCCCAACCTGCTACCTTCCAGTCCATGACCTCCTCAAAGGAGTGTTGTTGGAAAACCTCATCAGGTGCGTCCTTGAACTCTTGCCAGTTGTTGGGAAAGTACTCACGCTTACCACTCATCAGCTAACCTCACATCTACAAGTTCATCGTTACGTTCATGGGACAATTCTAGAGCCATCCATGCGGCTGACTCAGAATCGGGCGCTAATAGAGAGATAGTGCCTGAACGTAGCGTGACTTCATACAGTTTTGGCGGATGATTGTGAACCATTGGTGTACGTCCTTGCTAAGAAATTGGTTGGTGTTGTGTACCCACTCACCTAACATGTAACCACATGTATAGAGTGCAGCGATAGCAGCTGCAAGAGTGAGAGCAATGAACTGTAGGTATTGACCCACAAGAATATCACTTGGCATCTTGAACTTTGCCACGAGTAGTCCTCCGTTTGGTGATAGGTTTAGGTTCAGGTGGTGCGTCCTTGCTCAATGATTGCATGTACGCATCATGTAACTCGGATTGCAGTTGTTTATACTGCTCAACCGTAGGTGTGTTGGGTGTGCGATAGTGGTGTAGCCAGGCTTCGACTGCGTTAAGTAGCAGCCATTCACGAGATCTAGTCATTCAGAATGTCAACGTAGGATAGGTACATTGCCAACCAACGGTCATACCCTTGGTCGGTCTTGTTAATAGTAGATTGCCAAGGTAAATCAAGGCAACGCATACTATCACTCATCGCCATGTGCAACATCGACAACGTGTCGCTGTCGTAGGAGTCGGCGTTCATAACGGGTGTTAGCATTGTTGGCACGAGAGTACACAGCAAGGGTAGAGAGTAGACCAACGCAGCCGATAACTGCGAGGATGATGTTAGTTTCAGGCATCAGTAGTTTTCTTCGGATTGATTGTAGTCTTCTGCCCACGCAATGTAGCGGTACAGGTCAATGTGATTCTCCTTGTACTCATGCAGTGGGTCAACATACTGGAGCAATGTTTTGTTGTGCAAGACACGAGTCCAGTAGTTAATCAAATCTGTTGAGATGTTGATCAGGTCGTAGCATGTGTTGCTGATCATCAGAACTCCTTGTAAGTTTGCAGGTTGAGAGGGTAAACGTTGAGCACACGCTCACGTCCTTGAGCACGGGCAGCACCCTTGCTCCATGCCTCCATGACTGAGCGAGCAGTCACGTATTCACAGGCGGAGACATCACGCCCATTGGTGTAGAGAACTTGGTATTCCATATCAGTCATTCTTTTCTTTGTACTTGCGGACATTGTTGAGACGTTCAAGTGCAGTATCTTCGTCGATAACTTCAGTGCACTCGATCTTAATCTCTTCGAGTTCATCCATACCGTGAAGACGAATGATCTCCATCTTGTGCATCACTGCGTCCATGTTCTGATACACGGATACACAATCCGTATCAGAGTACGGGTAGCGGTGAGTGACAACGTAGACGTTCATGTTGTTGTGTGTAAAGGACACGTAGCATGAGAGCTACAGAAAAGCAACGCTAAGTAGCGATGCCTAAGTGTAACTATCAAGCGAGCTAGCGAGCTACCTCAGACGTTACGATTGAAGAAGTAGGTGTTACCCTTGAACTCCAGATCGTAGTAGTCATAACGCATGGACTGATACCACACAAGCTCGTAGTCAATAGCGTTTTGCAGGAAGCTAGGCATTGACTCGATCTCGTGAGAGTAGCAATCGTCGATGAGTTGCTCAGTGAATGCAGTGGTGACGTGATCACCAACGCCTTCATGCTCACCAAAGAATGCATCACAGAACTGCTCAGCAGTGGTGATGCTTAGGTCAGCGTCAAGCTCGTGGATAAATGCATCATACTCATCCTCGTCAATGATAAACGAGGTGGACTCGTGGATCTCGTCGATGAGAGCCTGAGTGTCTGCGTCCTTGCTGTCGTACCACTGCTCGTAGCGAGCTTGGGCAGATGCGGTGACGGTTGCAGTCATGTATATGTAACGAGTGAACAAGTGTAGCTTGTGGGCTACAGAGAGGGGACGTATCCCCTCAGTGTAACCTACATCAGGCGAGGCTGAGGCAAGCAGTACGCTTAGGAGCAACGCAGTTCTGGTTAACCCAGAACCCAAGACTCATGTTAGGATTGAGCAGCAGGTTAGCGATAGCACGGCGGCTAACGTTGGTGTACTCGTAGCTGTAGCCGTTGGCGAACTCAACGAGCACAACGCCAAGCACAGGGCTGACGAGCAGTTGAGCAACAGCGTCAGAGGTACGACGAGTGACAGGGAAGAACATGTTGTGAATGGTAAGTGAACAGGGAGCTGCATCCTTGTGGAGCAGCAATAGCATACAGCCCGACTCGAACGGGCAGGGCGCCGGTGCACCGTGCAGCTGGTGGCATGAGCATACTTGTATAGCGGCTGTGCCTCGCCGCTTGATGTGTCTACCAGCTCTCACCCCAGGAACCCACGGGGTTGGTCGCCACCACTGTAACGAGCTGCTTATGAAGTTGTCGAGGTTCGGTGGGAGTGACTGATGGTTGAAGATCGAGACTCTCCTCCCCCTTAACAGGGAGAGTCGAGATCAAGACCTTCAATCAGTCATCTCATGTCATGGTAGCAGCTCGAAGCGGCTCAATGGTGGTGGACACTTTGGAATACTGGCACAATACCGGATCAGATCCATTGCAGTGCAGTGGTTATCAGCGATGCTTATCTGTCCTATCAAATGTCCTAATGTGTCGCCACAGATCGGCAGAAGTGCAGCAGCACCAGCCGGTTTGGAGCAGTGTTGAGCCGGTTCCAGCCGGTTGCGTGCGGTGATGCGCGGCGTAGCGCCGGTGTTGCGCGGGTTACTACGGGCGAGCACGGGCGGGGACCGGTGCATCCCTGCACGCGACACGGGTACCCCCACGGGGGGAAGCGTCCGTGCCCACACGTAGTATAAGACTTCAGAAATTTTTGTTAAAAATCTACGGTTTACGCCCAGTTAGCTGCATAAACCTGCGGGTAACACACAGCAATGAGCTGTTTACACTGATCCGCAATCAGTTTATGCTCTTTTTGCGTACCGTTTGCACACCGAAGCTGACAGTAATGCAACCACGACCGCAATGTACCGTTCATGTACATACGAGTAGGTTGTGAAAGGGGAAGGACATCACGTGCACACTCCTTTGCAACACCGGCTTTAAGCAGTTGCTTATAGACTTGCTCAGAATGCTTGTAAAGGTCTTGTATGGAGCGTTGGAGGAACGGGTCTTGTTCTTCTACCTCAATGCTATTCTGCCTATTCTTGGTGTCTTGCAGGCGTAGCTCCGGCATAACGCCGGTACCAAGCAGTGTAGCGTCGGCATAACGCTGGCTAAACTCTTGGAAACTAAAGCTACGGTGCCTAAGTATTTGGGCAGCAATAGAACGAGTAGTCTCGATCTCTACGCACATGTTTACCATCTCAAACGGACTCCAATGTTGGTGTTCGATAAGGTATCTAATCAGACGAGCACTTGTCTTAGTGTTGTTCTGATTATCGGGGTTAGATACACGTGCCATATAGGCTACTAACTCATCACCTTTGTTAGTGTGGTGAACCAGCTGTACGGTGTGGTGGGAGGTGGACATACAGTAGTAAAAGCGTCTTTGATTCAGTCGGTGGATTAACAGTAAGAAGAGTCAGTAGAATTGGTCGTCTTGTTTCTGTCGGTAGTAAAGGGGGAGAGTTTTACGTCTCCCCACTACAGGAAGTCCACCCTTCTTCCTGTATACATAACGGACCGGTCAAATCCAAGTCGGTGACTGACCTTTTGTAAACCCTCTTGCTTTACGTCTTTGTTCTAAATTCATCCCTAAAGCTAAGTGGTTTACGGCGGTTTGTGGGTCGTCTAGGAACGCTTCTAGCATGTCGTTCCAATCTTCCCGTTTACGCTGCTTTATTACCTCTTGTGCCGAGATACTCATTGCATCGGTGAAGTATTTAACACCTTGTGCAAGTGCATCCAATCTGTCATCATGTCTAACCGCACCTTTCTCCCGACACATTCTGCTCATCTGATAGAAGAGCATATAGAGGAGACGTTTTTCTGGAGCGTCGTCTTTATTTGAGTTGTAGTCCCAGTCGATGACAGAACGATCAACAACAAGGCGGTGTTGATTAAGGATAGGCTCAAGGGCATCAATAATACGTTCTTCTTTACGGACATTAGCACGCACCTCTTCTACGTCGATACCTTGTTGGGTTTGTACAAGGTGTTTTTTAAATAATTCTGCAACAAGACCATCACCAAAGTTAGTTTCAACAACTAATTTTGTAACGTTGTACTTCTTACACCCCTTGAGAATGTCCAAGAGCGTGTTGTCTGAGTAGCCGTCTCGGTAAGCACGCACTTCATGCAAGTACAAGTAACCGTTTCGCTGGGAGATATAAGCTGCCGCTGTCTCATCAGTTCCTCTACCCGACGGGTCAACGCTGCAAATTGTCTCTTGATAGTCTCCCCACTCTCCTTGGATCTGCATTGGGCTGTAGAAATAGTCTCCAGGTAACCCGACAGTAGGAAGTTCTTTGAGTACGTTTCTCGGATCGCTGCACCAGATGATATCATCAGGAGCGGACTTAGGATTAACACTGGTGACGATAAGATCAGCCATCTTGAGTGGGAATTTCTCAGCGTCACTGAGGCTTGTGTCAAGCATGAACTGCAGCATGAAGTTGCTGCGTCCCATAGACGCTTCACGTTCGAGTAGATCATCATGGCTAAATCGGTCGGGGTCAGTTACACTCCAGGGGTCGGCACCTTGGTCGATATCCTCTTGGAGTTGGGGTGCGATAAGTCCCTCGTAGTTTGCCAGTTTGCGAGGTACACGAGCAGGCCAAACAAAGGGGCGGTAGTTACGTTCTGCAAGTTTACGATAAATGGTAAAGGTGGTCTGAGGGGTGCCGAGATACATGATTCGGCTATCCTCTTTTGGCGTAAGAATTGATTCAGCCTCCGTACAGAGTTGCAACAATTTCTCACGCATCATTTCAGTCATAGAGTTACCAGGCACCTCTACGTCATCAAGAATCATCAAGTCAGCACGTGAACCCGTAAGCTGACCCGTGATACCAACTGATTTAACTGACGGAGCCTGGGATGGAGCACAGTTAACATCAAAGCTAATCCGGCTCCAACGGGCGTCATCACTCTTTGGTTGCAGATGTTTTAACCACGGAGTTTCGATGATAAGCTTCTGAAGAAAAATACTCATGTTATCTGCACGCTCTTTAGAAGCGGAAATAATCATGATCTTTTTTTCTGGATTATTAAAAAGTGTCCAGAGCACAAAAGCGCCAGTAATCCAACTTTTACCGACACCACGGAACGCCTGAATTTGTAGACGCTTAGGACCGTGTTGCAAGTAATCTGCAATGGCATATTGTGCTCTGGTAGGTTCGGGCAAGTCTAGTTGCGACCACAGGGCTTGTAGAAATACTTTAAAATCGCCCTGAAGGGCTTCTAGTACGTTGCTCATTTAATGTTAGGTAGATCAGGAGTTTTAAACCGCAAAGACGGTCGATTTATTTTAGAGATCAAACCGGATACTTCATCCATTAAACCTCTAATTGTGTCGATGCCAACATTGGTAACATCTAACGCACCCGACGCAATACTGGCGGGAACTGCCAAAGGCGGTGCATAAGAAGCTACATCAGCTGCCAAAGAAGCGCCAGCAATACCTTGTTGCAAACGATCTACAGGGTTGCCAGTTTGTTCTGCAATTTGACCGCGAACACCGACTTCAGCTGCGCTTGCTGCCGTGCCCATGCCGCCATACAATGCTGCAGCACCACCAGCAGCAAAACCAGTAGCTAATTTTTTAAGATCAGCAAGGCTGGTAAAAGGTTGACCTTGTTCACTTGCAAATTGAAAAGTATTTGCTGTTTTAGCAGGAACAAACCGGCGACCACCAGTCTGCTCATCCTGCATAATTACAACATCTTTTTCTAAACCTTGCGATTTTAGATAATTTTCAGCATCAGTTTTACTGATACCTTCAGTTACAGGCTGCAAATAACGATTAGTAGGATCTCCCGACGCATCAGGAGAATCCACTACATCAAAAACATTAAGAGCTGTACCATGTTCAATCATGGTTGCCAGTTCTTTATTATTTAATGCAAATAATGAAGCTTCATCAAGTACTGTTTGAAACTGCTTATCTTGGGCACGACGAGCAGCTCCAGCAAGGTTAGTAGAATAAGTTTCTTTAACTGTTCTACCTTTATTACTTTTAGCCTTACCAATGTTAATAGCTTCACGGCTTTTTTTACCGGGCTCACCGCTTCTAAAAATCATACGAAATTCAACCGGATCAACCCCTTCAGGGTATCCCCAATCTCGTACCATATCATTAGCAGTGTAAACACCTTTTTTATATGCTTTTTTGGCTTTAGCTCGCCATTCATCCCAAGACAGTTGTTCAGCCATCTACTTAATGTGTGATAAAATCAATTGTTCTCTACCCGGATTGCAGCCAAACGTAGCTCGCATCCAGGATAACCAGTTGCTAGTCCCCTTCTCTTGATTACATTTCCGGCAGGATGGAACCAAATTTCTCGTGATTGTTTGTCCCCCAAAATAACGAGGCACAACGTGATCCAAAGTAAGTT
>Ga0255768_10007063_pt1 | contig 10584 bp, 14 predicted proteins | sample 071ome_33_FD_179983 | JGI IMG/M metagenome (GOLD analysis project Ga0255768, IMG submission 179983) | Coastal salt marsh microbial communities from the Groves Creek Marsh, Skidaway Island, Georgia - 071412AT metaG (version 2) | ecosystem: Environmental > Aquatic > Marine > Intertidal zone >...
CTCTGGTCAATGCACCATCACAACGTGACACACAGCGCCCTTGTCCTCATCCTTGTCTGCTTCCTGAGCTATTGGGCTGACCCCATAGCTGACAGGATAGGAGACAACGCGTGGGCCTTTGCGTTGGTGGCGGTCATCGCTTATGGGGCGCTCGCCTGTTGATATAAGAAAGCCCCTAAGCGTTGAGCCTCCCCTTGTTAAAGAGTAGACGCTTAGAGGCTATGTAGATCACCTCGCCGAAAAGGTGAGCTCCATTCAAGGAGGTGGTCTTTATGACATAGGTTGGGGTTGAGCGTCAAGCTTGATCTTTTCAGCGTTCAGATACTCTAAAGCTATAGCTTGACCTTCTTTTTTGAACCACTCACCATGAGAGTATAAGTCAGCCTCATATAGCATCTGGTGTATTGGACGCTCATACATTCCGCCATTGATGACCAGCGTATCAATCTTAACAGGGTATGGGCAACTGCCACAGATACCCTTTAATCTGCTGGTTGGATCTTTTGATATTCCTATCTTGATCAAATCAGACCCTACCACATGCATAAAGTAGAGGTGGGATGATGATGTGAAACCAAGATCTATCTCATTCCATGATAGATCTATGTCAACCGTTGGAGCAAAGGGAGGTCTAATGGCCCTTGCATACTCATATTGTTCACGAAAAAACTGGCTCTCTCTTGAGTACCTATAATAATCACTATGGTCTAAGCCTAGAGACTCAAGAGCGAACCCAATTGTTTTGCCTTCTTTGATTAAAGCCAAGAGCTCCAAGATTAGTGTCGGATCCTCTGATGCTTTTAATTTGATAGGTCGTTGATATGCTCTCAGGTGTCTATTTATCTCAGCCTTAAACTTTGGGTTTTTGGATCGCCATTTGCGAACTGTCCCAATTGATAGGTCAACCTTCTTACACGCCTCTTCAAGATTCTTACCTGACCTCAGCTCTATAAACAATCTGGTCAACTTTGCATTGTTCTTGTCTGCGTATGGGCCTGTGTTCTTCTTCATGATTTACTCTCCATCAAGTCATGGGGTGGTGACGTATGCCCCGCCACGCTGAGCCTCAGCTCAGAAGATGCCCAACCTTGCCTCAGTATAGCCAAGGCTCTTGATTGTCTTGAGGAGCTCGTCAAGCTCATCAGGGCAAGCGTTGGAGGGCTTGGATGCCACAGCCCACAGCGCTGAAGCGTAGACCTCAACATCCTTCCATGTCTTGACCTGAGCGGCTCGCTCAGTCACTAGCTTGAGGTCATCTTCATCCCAGTCAGAAGGTTCAACGCTCCCATCCTCCTCATCTAGTGCGCCCATAGTGGCAACATCTAGGAGGCGGGTCACCACATGCTGAGGAGTGGGGCGCTGATCAGGGCTGAGCTTCTTGAGCGCGGGTGGCGTGTCAGCGTCCTCAGGTGGCGCGCTCTCAATCGCTTGGTGTTGTGAGGGTGGCTGAGGTGGCGCGCTCATGGGGCGTGGTTGCTCAGTAGGCTCACGGAGCTCCTCACCTAGACTCTCAGCGCTGATCTTGGCGCGCTCGCTGTCGCTCATGTTCATATTGTCAGCGAGCTCATCAGGTGAATACATACCAGATACGGCGTCAGGATAGACCGCCCTCAGCGCCATGGTGAGCGCTCGCGCTCTTAGCATCTGCATGGGCATTTGTGACCAATTCCTGTTGCGGGTCAAGCCCTGAGCCTTAGCCATCTCAATGGTGTATGTGAACGTGTGAATAATGCTCTCAGGCTCATCATGTCGAGCACATTGATAGGTGCAATGCTCGTTATCCCATGAGCTGATAAGCATGAAGCGACAGAGCCCAGAGCGCCTGACCACGCCCGCCATAGCATCAGCGTTGAGTGAGGGCTTACCGCTCAGCATGTAGCAGTTGGCTTGAGTGACCGCCATGTCCCCACCAAAGTGGGAGCCAAAGGCGGCGTGTAGTCTCAGACAGTCCTGGGGCTTGGGTGAGATGAGTGAGGCAATCTCTTTAGCCTCTGACAGGTTGCGTGGTGTGTAGATAGTCATAGTGTGGCTGCTTTCGTTGAGTGTGGTGTGGGTCAGATGTTGAGCTTGAGACGGAGGTCAAGGCGCTCGATACGCTCAGCGCTGTCTTGTCCTCTTGTGACGTACCAGGCGCGCATGATGTGAAACCAATCCCTTGAGGTGAGTTGGAACTTGTGACCAAGGCGAGCGCTGATGAGCTCCTCAAGAGTGAGGCGTGTCTCATCATGGTAGTTCTCAGGAGTGATAGGGTGGATGCTGTCAATGATGTACAGCTGATGAATGAGGGTGGCTATCTCATTGGGCTTGAGATGACGAGAGGTGAAGGGGAGGGGCTCACGCTTTGGCTCAGGTGCTGGCTGTGTGAGCTTGTCAGCGATGAGAGCGCAAGCGCTGAAGAAGATGGCGATGAGACAACAGATAAAGATGGTGGTGATCATTTGTCGAGCTCCTTGGTGATGGTGATGAACATGTCAGGGGTGTAAGTGGTGGACTCTGTGAGGCGGTTGGCTGCCATAGCAATCAAGGTTGCCACCTTGATTGATGGTGTGATTGATCCGTTGAGAATCTGGCTCAAGTAGGATCGGTTGACATTGGCTTCCTCTGCTAGGTGACCAAAGTTGTAGCGACCTGCTTTGAGGTCTTTCTTTAGGCGCTCTTTCATGATGGCTCCTTGTGATGTGATGATGGTCCCTTGTGCCATGGATTCAAGTAGCTTGTCAACAAATATTTTCACACAGTCAACAAACTAAAGTTGACCAAGCCAAATAAAAGCTCTATATATAAGGGCACACCCTGGCCCCAAGGAGCTCCCATGAAGGAGATGACCGCTCGCTTGTCAATCATGGCAATCGAGGAGCTGACAGCAGCTCAAAAGTTAATCATGCTCTACATCTTGACCCGCGTTGATTGGACAACGTGGTCAGGTCAAGTCAGCACCAATGACATTGAGCTTGGCACAGCCCAGAGTGGGCGCAACATCAAGAGGAGCCTTAAGGCTCTGACTGAGCTGGGCTATATCGAGCGCCATATCACCAAGCGTGACTCAGGGCTTCACCACAAGGCTCAGATCACAGTCAACGTCTCTAAGCTAGGTGCCAAGAAGTCACCACAGGTGGTGACAGAAAGTCACCATACCAATTATGTCATTAGTGACAGAAAGTCACCACCCATAGTGACAGAAAGTCACCATACACCTGATAAGGATAGTGACAGAAAGTCACCACCTGTAGTGACATCCTGTCCCACTAGTAGTGACAGAAAGTCACCAGGGGTAGTGACATCTTGTCCCTCTAGTAGTGACAGAAAGTCACCCAATATCAATATAGATCAATATAAGATCAATATAGAACAATCTAACATCAATAGCTCAGAGCCTGAGCCTGAGCCACGCGTGAAGCGCGGGATCCTTGAGGATGGCTATGAGTGGTGTGAGAGGTGTAAGCAGAACGTGAGCATGGATGAGCCTCACACTTATCCACACTCTAAACTCATCTGCTCAGATGATCAGCCCACGCCTGAGCAGGTCAAAGCTATGGAGTGGGATCGAGCTTGGGGAGCTCATCAAGAGCAAGTGACCAAGCCAGAGCCTAAGCCCATGATCGAGCGCCGAGAGGGTAATTTATATTTTATTGATGAGATTCATGATGAGCTCGACTACAAGCGTCAGGTCTTGAAGGTGGTTGGACAGCCTGACACTCAGCTCATAAGAGACGCCCTGTGGACCCGCCAAGGTGATCACCTCTATCAGCAAATGAAGGATGAGCTCATAGCTCCTCGCTCAGCCATTGATTGGGTCATGATCCAAGCGGGGCGTGAGGTCACAGAGCCAACACCTCCACCACCTCCTGAGCCTTCAAAAGTGAGGACTGTAAGCGTTGAGGAGCAGATCAGGATCAGGCAGATTGACCAGGCATGGTTGACAAGTGGACAGACGAACAATGGAGACAGCAACACATGGTGATCAACTACAACGGCCTCAACGCTGAGAATTTCCCGCCCTCAGAGTGGGTGAGTTCATCAGGCTACCTCACAACCAATCCCCTTCCATACTGTGATCAATGCACAGCTCATGATGGGTGGGTCTATACTGAACGACAGGCTGATGTGGCTCCTATCGCTAAGCGGTGTCCAATCTGTCACCCGCTTAGGAAGCGTCTCCAACACCTTGAGGACGCCAAGCTCCCTTATGTGGCTCATCAACACACCCTCAATGATTATGAGTGGGACAGCCCAGAGCAGAGGGAGCGCGTGGGCGCTGTGCTCGATTGGATTCATGGCAACACTCAACCGCTTGACAGGCCCGCCGTTATGCTGTGGGGAGCACCTGGGAACGGTAAGAGCACCATCCTCCACATCTTAGCCAAACACGCTGTGTTTCAAGGCAAGCGCGCTCTCTTCCTCACTCATGAGGGTTGGTTTACCGATCTCAGAGCATCTTGGAAGGCTGAGGGGCTCAACCTCCATCAGATACTTGAGCGGGTCGACCTCCTCTGTCTTGATGAGCTTGGAGGGCTTGGAGGTGGTGGGCGTTGGTCAGATTGGTACAAGAGCCAGACTAGAGAGATGATTGGCGCTATCTATGACAGGTGGGCGGCTAAGAGCCTCGCTGTGGTCTGTACTAGCAACCTCACACCACGCGTCATCACTCAAGACCTCTGTGACAATAATAGCGCCGTGAGGTCTAGGCTTGGCGCTATCTTCGGGAAGCCTGTCAAGATGGTGGGCCATGACAGGCGAGCGGGCGTGGATGATGGGTGGGGTTAAATGAATATTCAAAAGCTAAAGCGCACAGCGTTCAAGTCACCCCATGTTCTCTATGTTATGAGGTCTGACGACCTTGGTGGCGTCTACTACATAGGAGCCCACTCCTGTCTTGGAACCTCATATAATTGCTCTAAGGTTGCGTGTCATTACACAGGCTCATCTTCTGTGATTGCTGACCTAGTTGAGCTACAGCCTGACGAGCTGAAGCAGGCGGAGACGAAGAAGAAGATCGAGGACGAAGACTGGGAGGCCGTCTTCCTCCACCAACGCGAAGTTGTTGCGGGAGGGCTCGCCCGCGCGGCGGACCTCGTACCTCGCTTCGCCATCTTCTTGATTGCGCCAATTCCTCTGATCATCCACCTTGGTTTCTTGTTCTCCGACCGGGTTGAGACAGAGCTGTTCCAGTTCGACCGCGACCGTGGGGATTGGAGTTGGCCCAACGAGCAGTCGGAGACGGCCGGCCAGGTGCCCGAGCTGGTTGGAGAGCCGGAGAGCGAGGTGGCGGGTGAAGGTGATGCGGTTCTGCGCGTCTCGCTGAGTGAATTGGTCCGCGCTGCCGACACACAGGCGGTGGTCCCGAATCCACTGGTGGAGCTCGCCATCGGCATCGGCGATCCCGACAAACAGTGGCTCCAGTCGCCTGAGCAACTCTCGCACCTGCGGGAACTCTACCTGGAGGCCCTGAAGTCGATTCGAAGGAAGGTGCCCGGCTGTGGCCGCCTTCACGTGTTCTACGCGGGGCCTGCTGCGGGAGCCTTCCTCCTCGGGCAATGCGTGAACCCCAGGATGGACCCTGAGATCGCTGTCTATGAGTACTCCCGCCAAAGGGAGCCGCGCTATCGCCTCGCCGGCGTCCTCACTGAAGAGGGGGCGCTATGACTGCAGAGGAATTCCTCGAGAATGTGCTTGCAGAGCAGGCCGTCGAAACCGACTCCGACGAGCACGCCAACCTCATCGAGGAGCACGACAGCATAGCGACGCTGCTTGCTCGGGAGCTTGCAGGCTATGAGAAGGTGGTCACTACTGTTGTGACCCTGCGAAAGCTGTAAGCTCAATACATCTCCAACATGTATTGCTCAGCGCTCAAATGCAGTAAGCCAAGAGGCGGCTCATCCCATCCACCTCCATGACTAGCTCCCTTACTGCGCTTGCATAGTCTCTTATCTCTGCCTGTGAGTGAGTGGCAAGTCTGAGCTTGAGGAAGTGAATGAGGGCATGGAGTGAGCATGTCCAATAACACTCTGACATGAGACTGAGGGGAAGCACAGCCCGCGCTTGCTCCTTAGCCACACCCACCTTGAGGAGCTCCTCATAAGCCTTGAAGCTCGCCTCAATCGCCCTGTCATAAATCAGCCCAGCTCTCAAGGCGTCATCCTCACCCATAGGCCCCGCGCTCCCCTGCTTAATATGCTCAGCGCCTCGCCTCCATTCATCAGGCTCCCATGCCTCATGATCAAAGCGCACATATCGACCGCTGATCTCATTCCATGCACAGCCCACCTGGTGTTTCATCCATTGTCTCAGCACAAAGATGGGAGCGCGCACATGGAACTGAAATTGAACGTGTCTAAATGGAGAGGTGTGCTCATGTATCCACAGATAGTGGACAAGCTTCCAATCCTTTTCATCCATCTCCTCTGAGCGCTTACCAAGACTCACCCGCGCCGCGTTGACCACGCTGAGGGGGTCACCCATCACGTCAACCAAGGTCACACCACCTCCACCTATTGTTTTATGATTCTCCATCATGTATACCTCTCAGGTGTTAAGGGACCGAGGGCTTGAGGGTGGCCACATTTGCCTCCTCTATGCTCCTCACTAACCCCATTTGATGGAGAGACTATGAACCATATTATTTTGATTGGCAACGTTGGCAGGGACCCAGAGGCGCGGGGCGCTGATGGTGGAATTGCTAAGTTCAGCTTAGCGGTGGATTCAAGGAAGAAGGGCGGGGAAAAGGACACACAATGGTTTAACTGTGTGGCCTTCAAGCGCACAGCTGAGGCGATCCTCAACCATGTGAAGAAGGGCGATACGCTCGCCATCACAGGCAAGCTCAAGACCAACACATGGGAAAAGAACGGCGTTAAACAGCTAGACGTTGACGTGGTGGTAGACACTTGGCAGTTTGTCAGCTCTAAGCAAACCGAGCGCAACGCCATAAGCAACCAAGGACCAGCCACCTGGTCACCTGATGGGAGCTCATGGCCTTGAACTGATGGAGCTCCCTTGAGGAGAGGATTGACTTGATGGATGAGACTGAAAGACAGAGATTGATGGGTGAGCGCTTGGTAGATATGCGTGATTACTTGGTGAGCTTTGTTCAACGTCAATATCAGCTTGAGCTGTGGGACGCTGAGGACATCTACTCTGAGACGTGCATCTACATGCTCAATAGGGGTTATCAGCTGGTTAGGCTTGATCAAGATTTTGACGCGGCGATCATGTCCACCATGAAGCGGCGCGCTCTTAATCATCTGCGAGATGGCAAGCGCCACAGCAAGCTACAATCGACAGAGTATAGCCATATCAATGAGCGCTCCTCACTCTGGTCAGACAGGAGACATGAGGAGGCTGAGTGGATTTATGAGATGGACAAGCCACACATCATGAGCCTGACTAGAAGCCCACTTGAGGCTATCGCCATGAATCACCTGTTGAACTATGGTGATTTAAAGATCAGGGAGACAGCCAAGGAGCATGGGATCAATTATAACACCATCCACTCTGGGATGAGGCGAGCCAGGGCATACTTGAGAGGGTACTTAGATGACTAAGACAGCAGACTTGAAGGGATTAGCGGCGCGTGAGGCAGGTGACATTGAGGCTCTTAATAAAGAGACACGGAACATCAACGCGCGCGCGCAGGAGGACCCTCGATTCATAGAGATGATTGAGCGCCTTAGAGATGGTCAATCCATCCGTGGCGCTTGTGGCTCCTCTCGTTTCCCAATCTCTTCACTCTATGAGTGGATGGATAAAGAGCCTGAGATCAGGAACCTTGTAGAGGAAGCCAAGAATGAGGGTCTTGGTACTATGGAGGTCAACATGATGCAGGCTATCTCGCAGAGTGATGATAAAGATTGGCGCGCTATCTCATGGATGATGGCCCGCCGCTTCCCTCAGGAGTATGGTGACAAGAAGGAGGTGGAGATCACAGCTAAGAAAGCTGATGGCATCCCTGAGGTCATCGCCATGATTGAACAGACTAATGAGATCATCTCAGACGAAGATTAAAACCCAACCCCTCCCCCACGTTTCACAAAGTACACCTGAGGAGCTCCACGCGGGGGAGGTGTCAAGCAACCGAGGGCAGATATGACACATCACCCACTCAAAATCAACCGCCCTGTGTTGGCACCCGCTTGGACTGAGCAGGATATGAAAACAGCCACCACGAGAATCCATAACAGGTTTCAGGGCTTATTGATCAGCGTGATAGAGAGCGCGAGGTGGGGAAACTTTCATGAGACACCTCACCCGCTTGAGGCTCATCACCCTCAATGGCCTGACCCTGGTAAGTATTGCGACCTCATCCTAGCCAAGCGTGACGCTGAGGTGGTGGCGGCGCTTGAAATCAAGACCCGCTATGTCAAGCTTGAGGACGTCTCAAAGCCTTATGACATCATGGGGCAAGTCTTAGAGGGAATGGGCTCACGCCTCCTTGAGCTTCAACAGGCCGCCAAGAGCGCTGACGCTTTGTGGGTGGTAGCTTTGGGCATCTATCGAGCGCCACCACAGAGCACCACTATCCACCACTCACAGCCATTCAGCGTCTTTATGGTGTGGGGTAGGGATACAGGAGGAATGCAGACACCTATGGGGCGCGGGTTTTGGGCCTCACTTGCTGAGCTCGACCGCGCTATGTCAGGCATGGTGAACCCTTATGACTTCTTTAGCGTGGTAAGTATGCCTAAGAAGAAGGTCACACCACCTCAGCCCGCTCCACCTCCTCAACCTCGCCATGTAGAGCTCACCAACGGTCAGCTCATCGAGCTGATAAAGACCTCAGCGCTCACCAAGGCTGAGAAGGCTGTGTTAAACGCTGTGCTCGATTGGCCATATGAGCCAACCACATTCATCAGTCAGGTTCAGCCCTATCTTGAGGATGGGGTGGGTAGGACCACAGTCAGATATGCTCTGAGGGAGCTGTCAGCCCTTGGCGTGATCAATGGTTATACTAAGCGAGCGCATAAGCTAAAGCTCAGCATCAATCAGGCCGAGCTAGTTAAACTAATCAAAGAGCGCTAGGAGCTCCCATGAGTGAGGAAGGCAAAGACTTCATCCTCAACGACCTGCAACGTGAGATCATCAGAGGAATCAGGCGTAAGGATAAAATCATAGCGGCGCGCTGTGGGTGGGGCTCAGGTAAGACGAGCTCCTTAATCTTCGCGCTGTGGTTTGTTGCCAAGGTTCGCCCTGGTACCACCTCCCTCCTCATCACCGACACCACACCACGCTATAACTCTGTCCTTATGCCTGAGATTGAGAAGTGGTTAGCGCCCAGGGGGTGGACATACAACCACACCCTCCACAAATGGACTGACAACCACACAGGGTCAGCGGTCCTCTGTCGCTCCTACTATCGACCAGGAACAAGAGACGCCTCACACAACCCACTTGAGGGAATTAACGTGACCTCAGGCGTGGCGCTCATTGATGAGTGTCAGACCCTTGGCGCTGAGGTAGCTCATAAGGCTTTGGGGCGCTTGAGGTCAGGGCCAACACCCACTCTTATATTGGTGGGCTTGCCTGTGGCTGATGCGTGGTGGTGTCAGATGGCTGAGACAGCGGGTGTCCATCCTCTCCTCTTCACCTCCTATGTGAATCAAGACAACCTCAGCTCAGAGTGGTTCGAGGCTACTAAGCTTCTGCCTGAGGATGAGCGTGAGGCTATGGTGATGAATAAGCCTAAGCCTCCATCAGGCTTGGTCTATCAAGAGTTTGATAGCTCACGTCATGTCATAGATGACTTCACCTACCGTGAGGAGATGACAGCGCGGGTGGCTATAGACTGGGGCTTCAGAAAGCCAAGCGTTCTGATCATAGTGTTTGATGAGGAGCGTGAGGCGAGCGTTATAGTCCATGAGATCAACCCACAGGAGGTCACCATAGCTCAGCTGTGTGAGATGATTCTTAGGGTGGCATGGCCTCGCTCAGACAGAGCCTCAGCTCCAGGGCCACGGATTTGGCTTGATAGTGGTGTGGCTGACAAGGCGGGGAAGGCTAGGTCTGACCATACAGGGCGCTCAGCCTTTCGTGAGATGTCAAAGGAGGTGGGAGCGGGTGGCCTTGGTATGACGCTGAGACACACCTCAGACCCTGTGAGGGTGGACATACTCAACGGGGTTCAGCGCCTCAAGCGCGCTTTAGCTCGCGACCGCTACCTCATCACTAAGGAGGTCTGGGACAAAGGCGAGCGCGCCATTGGTAACAGCTTGAGAAAGGCGCTCCTCAGCTATGCGTGGGATTCTAAAGAGCAACCTAAGAAGGATGGACGTGAGGACCCTCTTGACGCCCTGCGTTATGATTGCATCTTCCACTATTGGGCTGACGCTGTTCAGAGGAGCGCGTATACTCCTAGACGCCGACCGAGCAGAGACAGGAAGGTTGGCATCTCAACCAATTCAAGGAGCTTCTAATGGCTGACCCCACCCTCACACCCAACCTCATTGAGAAGGTATTAGATCCCTCTAACCTTGTGGCTGTTGTTACTGTGGGCCTCATGTATATGCTTTGGCAGTTCACCAACAAGCGCTTTGACCTTGAGCGCCAAGAGCAGGAGGACATCATTGGGAGATTGGATGACTACCATGATGA
>Ga0255768_10007066_pt1 | contig 10582 bp, 17 predicted proteins | sample 071ome_33_FD_179983 | JGI IMG/M metagenome (GOLD analysis project Ga0255768, IMG submission 179983) | Coastal salt marsh microbial communities from the Groves Creek Marsh, Skidaway Island, Georgia - 071412AT metaG (version 2) | ecosystem: Environmental > Aquatic > Marine > Intertidal zone >...
ATTATCTATGGTGCATGGCAGTATTGGAAGAAAGAGGACTAATACCTCTTTCTTTTTTCAATTGATATAAAGAGGACATCAAATGCAGTTATCAAAAAACTTTACAATGGCTGAGTTTATTAAGTCTGACACAGCAAATAGACTAGGCATTGACAACACACCCCAAGGCGAACACCTAGAAAACGCAAAAGAATTATTTGAAAACGTAGTACAAAAGGTACGTGATCACTTTGGTCCTACTGTATTAAACTCAGGGTATCGTTGCCCAGAACTAAACGAAGCAGTCCGAGGCAGTAAAACAAGTCAACACTGTCACGGTGAGGCCGCTGACATTGAAGTGCCTGGAGTTGCTAACGGTGAACTAGCACAGTGGATTGTTGAAAATCTAGACTTTGATCAAGTTATTTTAGAATTCTACACACCAGGTCAGCCAAGTTCAGGTTGGGTACATGTGTCATACAAGGCAGATGGTACTAACAGAAATAAAGCACTAACTGCTTCACGCATTGACGGTAAAACTGTTTACACAAATGGGATCAACCCATAATGAGTATTTGGTTCCTACAATTAATACCTGATGCTTGGTTAGCATGGGCAGTTAACCTTACTTTGATAGTTGGTGCTGTCAGCATGGTACTAGGCATATTCACAGGCATACTTCCTTTCTTAAAATCATATTCGCCAATGCTTAAAGTAGTTGGCTTTATTCTATTACTAGCAGGTGCCTACTTCAAAGGTGGCTATGGTGTTGAAATGGAATATCGTGCTAGAATAGATGAAATGAAAGCCAGGATTGAAATAGCAGAACAAAAAAGTCAAGAAGCCAATAGACAGATAGAAAAGGTTATTGAACAACAGACGGTTGTTATCCAACAAGACACTGAAGAGACCCTAGCAGAAATAGAAAGACTCAAGGCAGAAATAAATGCTAACTGTGAGTTGACTCCAGAGATGATTATATTGTATAATAGAGGTATGGAGGTCACTGAGTAATGTTTGAAAAACAAGAATGGATCGCCGTCATTGTTGTTGCTATACTTGTTATTGTGTTAACAGGGTGTGCTTCAACCACTGTTCCTGTAACTATGAACTTTCCACAAGCACCTGAGCCTATATTAATGGAACCAGAGAAGTTAGATCCATTGCCAGAAGATAGCAAAGAAATGAGTGATCTATTAGAAAATTCAACAGTGAACTATGGCAAACATCGTGAACTACAGATGAAGTATTTACAATGGCAACGTTGGTATGAAACTAACAGACGCTTACACAAAGAAACAACCGGAGAATAACCATGGGATGGTTAGATAACATATTAGGTAAAAAAGAAGAGCCTAAAAAAGAAAAGAAAAAGTCTACTAAAAAGACTGCAACTAAAAAGACTGCAACTAAAAAAGAAGAACCTAAAAAAGAAATAGTTGCTAAAGGTCCTGAAAAGAAACTAAAAACCAAAACTACGTGGACTAAAGGTAAGTTAGATAAATTATCAACAGTTGAATTACATAAAGTTGCAAAAGATAACGGTGTAAAAGTTGATGGGTTAACTAAAACTCAAATTTATAGTAAAATAGTTAAAGGATAATGTAATGAAAAAATTCTTAGTATTATTCTTAGCAGTAATGACAATGTCAGGCTGTGCTACAATCAATGGAGTCATTGACTACTTTGACATGGCCCGTTTTGACAACAACGAATATCTACTAGCAGTTCAAGTTAGAACACAGGCTAACCTAGGTGCTCGTAAGTGTGGAACACCTGAAGTCAATGGTGAGGTATCAAAACTATGGGGCGACTCACTAGCACTTAAGAACTATAGTGAATCAATTCCAAACAATGAAGAAACTATAACAATGTCAAGTGAACTATTAGAAATAGTTAGGGGTTTGGATCAACGTTACAACATTGATAAGAAAGAAGTTAGTATGGGTTACTGTACTAGCAAATTTGGACTTATTGAAAAGAACGCAACCATTATTACAAACGTAGTAGGTGCTAAACCTAGGTAATGGCAAACTTTTTTGAAAGTGGATTTACTGTTCTAAAAGAATTAGCAAGGGAGAAGAGAACGATGGACGCAATGAAAGAATTACAAGAGTGGGTAGGTAACAATCACTCAGAACTAGCAGACTGGGCAAAAGAAGCAGAGAACTACACTGCTATGTTTGAAAATAAAGAAATATCAGAAGACGAGTATAAAGAACTTATGGGCGACTTAAAACACTCAAAAGCAATCTCAGATGCCGCTGATGACCTCGCTGTACGTTCTAAAGCAAACGAAATGTTAGATAATATCATTATTGCCGCAGGGTGTGTGCTATGAAGAAATGGATATTAATTATAGCAACTGCTATTGTAATCGTATATGCTTGGATGACTGGACAATCAGTTGATGATGTTACAAGTCAAATAGCAGAGGAAACTGCTGAACAAATAGTTGAACAAGGTGAACAAGCAGTTGATGAAAAGATAGAAGACCTTGAAGAACTAGTTGAAGATGCTGAACAAGTAGTAGAAGACGCTGAAGAGACAGTCGACGAAGTCTACGAAATTATTGAATCACTTGAAGGACTTGACTTATAATGGGCATGAAAAAATTCTCAATGAAACAGATGCTATGGGACAAAATGGTTGTTAAAACTATTCGTGGCATTCTCAAGTTACTTGGTCTTAAAAAGTAATTTACCTTAACCAAAAGCAAAGGCAAGTATTGACTGCTTGCCTTTTTTCTTGTATACTAACAGTATGTCTGATCATTACCAAACACTAGGCGTTAGTCGTACTGCTACAGCAGATGAGATTAAAAAGGCGTATAAAAAATTAGCCAGTAAACATCACCCTGATAGAGGCGGCAACGAAGAAAAATTTAAAGAAGTACAGATAGCCTACGACACACTCAGTGACCCTCAAAAACGTCAACAGTATGATAATCCAAATCCTTTTAGACAAGGTAATGGTCAAGGGTTTGAATTTAACTTTGGTGACGGTGCAGACATGGACGACATACTCAACTCAATATTTGGTGGGCATGGACGTCAGCAAGGACCTTTTGGTCCACGTAGGGCTCAGCCTAGACGTAATAAAGATTTAAGAGTTAATATACTAGTTAGTTTGGCTAGTACACTAGAAGCACAACGCAAAACAGTTAGAGTACAGACAACAAATAAAACACCTTTTGAAGTTGATGTAGATATACCAAGAGGAGTTACTCCTGGAACTACAATAAAATACTCAGGAAGAGGAGATAACTTCTTTGAGTCATTGCCCAGAGGTGATTTATATGTTATAATACAGTTAGAACAAGACGAAAGATTTGAATTGTTTGGTTCTAATGTGTTAACCACTTTAGAGATTGATAGTTTTGAAGCAATGATTGGTTGTGAAAAAACTGTACAAGGTATTGATGATCGTAATTATAAAATTAAAATACCACAAGGTACACAACCAGGTGTAAAGTTTAGATTAGAAGCACAGGGACTTTACGCAATGAATTCAAACAGTCGTGGGGATTTAGTTGTTGAGTTAAGGGTGCGTACACCTAAACTAACACCAGAACAATTAAATCAGTTAGTTAACTTAAAAGACAGTTTCTAATAAATATTTTTATAACATAATATGGCAGATAACGGAATGCTTAATCCAAACCCAGATATCGATGATATCATTAATAATGCTATGGAGTTAGCAAAGAGTTATAAGCACGAATACGTGACTTTAGAACATCTTTGTGTGGCTCTTGTTAATAACAACGTTTTCCAAACTCTTCTTAAAGAGATGAGGGTTGACATTGACCAATTGAGGAAAGATCTACTACAATATCTAGATAGGCAAGAAGGTCTTGTTCGTCCTAGCAGTGTTGATATTGTTCCTAAAAAAACACACACCCTAGAACGTGTGTTTAATCGTGCATTTACACAGGTATTATTTTCTGCACGAGATAGAATGGAAGTGATTGATCTTTATCTCAGTATTACACAAGAAACAAACAGTCATGCCTGTTACTTCTTTATCAAGTGGGGTTGCAACAGACGTGAAATGGTTGAATTCTTTAATAAGAAGTTCCCTGTACAAACTAAATCAAGAAAAGCAGGTACTAAACGTTCAACTAAAGACTTTGCTAAATCAATATTAGAAGACTACTGTGAAGATTTTAATCAATTGGTTAAAGATGGTAAGATTGAACCTATCATTGGTCGTGCTTTAGAAGTTGAAGAAATTACACAGGTCTTGGCAAGAAAGAATAAATCAAATGTGCTAATGATTGGTGATCCAGGTGTAGGTAAAACTGCTATTGCAGAAGGACTTGCTTACAAAATTGTCAATGGTGAAGTTCCAGACTATCTTAAAGAATACACAGTATATAATTTAGAAATTGGTAGTTTACTTGCTGGATCAAAATACAGAGGCGAGTTTGAAGAAAAACTTAAAGAAGTTATTGGTGCTCTTAAAGAACTCGGTAAAACAATTCTGTTTATTGATGAAGCACACCAAATGAAAGGTGCTGGTTCAGGTGGATCAAGTTCAGTTGATTTTGCTAACATGATTAAACCTGCGTTAACTAAGAGTGACATCAAGGTTATTGCTTCAACTACATTTGAAGAATACACTAGTAGTTTTGAAAAAGATCGTGCTTTAATGAGACGCTTCTATAAATTAAGTATTGATGAACCGTCAGCAGAAGTATCTAAAGATATCTTAAAAGGTATCAAACCACACTATGAAAAATTCCACGGTGGTACTATCACAGACGAAGCAATTGACACCGCAGTTGATATGAGTGTGCGTTATCAAACAGATAAACGTTTACCAGACAAAGCAATTGATCTATTAGACATGAGCATGGCTAAACTTAAAATCAAACGAAAAGACTTTGTTGTTGAAAAAGAACACATTGTTGAAGCACTGGCCAAAGCAACTAAAATACCTTTAGAAAGTCTAACAGAAGAAAAACAAAAAGACCTATCCAATGTTGAAATGACTATTAAAGATAAGTTATTTGGTCAAGATCATGTTGTTGACTCTGTACTAGAAAAAATATATGTTGCCAAAGCAGGACTTAAATCTGCTACTAAACCAATTGGTGCATTCTTATTCTTAGGCCCAACAGGTACTGGTAAAACAGAATTAGCCAAACAGTTGTCAGATACACTACACATGAAATTAATTAGATTTGACATGAGTGAATATCAAGAAAAACACACTGTGGCTAAGTTAATTGGTGCGCCTCCAGGCTATGTTGGTTATGAAGATCAAAACCTAGGTGGGGGTCTATTAATTTCAGAAATTGAAAAGAATCCTAATGCTGTTATTTTAATGGACGAAATCGAAAAAGCCAATAAGGACGTTGTTAATGTTTTACTATCAATGATGGATGAAGGTACTATCACTAGTTCAAATGGTAAAAAAGCAGACTGCCGTAACACAATTATTATCCTAACTTCAAACCTAGGTGCCGCAGACAATGAACTTAATAATATTGGCTTTGGTAGAGATCTTGCTAAATCAGGCGAAGATGATTCAGCAGTTAAAAAATTCTTTACACCAGAGTTTAGAAACAGACTAGATGGTGTGGTTAAATTTAATAAACTTGAAAAACTAGCAATGAAGAAAATTGTTGTTAAGTTTGTCAATGAGATGAATGATCTATTAAAAGAAAAAGAACTTAGAGTTAATGCAACAGAAACATTGATAGATCATTTAGTGGACATTGGATTTGATCCTAAAATGGGTGCTAGACCATTAGCACGTAAAATTGATGAATTAATCAAAGTACCTCTAAGTAAAGAAATATTATTTAGAAATTTAAACCCAAATACAACAATCATTGTAGATTGGATTGATGAAGAAATCAAATTTGCATTTAATCATACCGTTGATATTGATCTAACTCCAAACAAAACTGTTGGTGATGATGGAGTAATCAACGTTTAAATATTCTTTGCCATTGACTTACCTTAATAAATATAATATACTATTATTAAGGAATCACAGTCATGGCAAAGTTACATGAAGAAGTATTAGTGATCAAAGTCAGTAAGTTAGTTAAAGATGATGAACAAGCAGAAAACTTTTTAACAGATGATACTGTTGTTAGTTTAGAAGCAGTTGTTCAAGAACTTGCTGGTGCAGGATCACTAGTAGAAATACAAAAAGCGTAATTTACATTAATTAAGAGAGATTTTCAATGGCAAAACGATCAAAGCGTATCAAACCTAATCAACCAAGAATTGTTGAGGGTAAAGAGCAATCACTTGCACCACAGCAACAGGCACAACAAGGACAACCATATGATTTTAGTAAGATTCATATTCACTTTGGTATTCCCTGTTATGGTGGACAAATCACTGAACCATGCTTTACCAGTTTCTTAAAGTTTATTCTTATTGCTCAACGAGTAGGTCTTAACTGGTCGTTAGATACCATGGTTAATGAATCATTGGTTACACGTGCTAGAAATAATTTAATGGCTAAGATGATGACTAATACTGCGGCAACACACTTTATGTTTATTGACGCTGATATTAGATTCAGAGCAGAAGATATTCTAGCCATGCTAGTAACAGAAAAAGATGTTATTGGTGGATTGTATCCTAAAAAATCTTTGCCTATCAGTTATGTAATCAATGTTGAACCAGGTACTAAAATTGAAAATGGTATATTCAAAGTAGACACCATGGGCACTGGATTTATGATGTTCAGACGACATGTCTATGAGAAACTCTGTAAAGCACACCCTGAAACAAAATATGTTGATGACGTTGGTCTTGGTAAACAGTTTGAACCTAACATGTATTCAATCTTTGATACAGAAATTGATGAGAAAGGTCACTATCTATCTGAAGATTGGACATTCTGTAGACGTTGGGCAAAACTAGGTGGAGACATTTATGCACACGCAGGTGTACTGCTTAATCACAGTGGCTTCTATGAGTTTGCTGGTGACTTGTCTGTACTCACTGGTAATGCTGTTGACCCAAGTAAACCTAAACAGGAAAATAAAGAAACACAATCTGCATAATGAGTCAAGAAAAATTATCATTTAAAATTAGTCTAACTGGCACGTTTTGGGATAAACAACCTAACTACAGTATCTATATTAATGATAGACTAGTTGAACAAAAAGATATAGACAATGAAAGCATTCATGAGATAGAATTTGATCATGAGGTTGAAGAAAATCAAGAACATGAACTAAAAATTAGACTAAACAACAAAGAAGATCAAGACACTGTTGTTGAAAACGGTGAAGTAGTCAAAGACATGCTGTTAAACATTGATGGTATTGAAATTGATGACATTGATATTGGCAATCTACGCTGGTCAGCAGAATACAAATTAGATCAAGCACGTGAGTATCAAGGTAAAACTGTAGATCATATAGACAACTGTGTTAATCTTGGCTTTAATGGCACTTACATTCTTAAATTTACATCACCTTTCTACGTTTGGCTACTGGAAAAACTTTAGATAAATATTGTAACTATGTTACTAACACAATTATTTGAAGCAGTAGACGATAACAAACATGCCGCATTTTGTTTTGGCCGCATGAATCCTCCAACTGTTGGACACGAACAATTAATTAACACTGTAGCCAAAGCGGCCAAAGGTGGAGATTACTACATCTTTACCAGCCAATCACAAGATCCTAAGAAAAACCCATTGGATTTTACTACTAAAGTAAAGTTTTTAGCGGCCATGTTTCCACAACACAGTAAACACATTGTGGCTAATAGAGAATTAAACACAATAATGAAAGTGGCTAAATGGTTATATGAACAAGGTTATAGATCAGTGACATTTGTAGCAGGATCTGACAGACTAGACAACTTAAAAAAATTATTAACTGATTATAATGGCGTTGACACTGGTCATGGATATTATAAATTTAAAGACATCAACTTTGTATCCAGTGGTGCTAGAGAAGATGGTGCAGAAGGACTAGCAGGGGTTAGTGCCAGTGGTGCTAGAGCGGCCGCTGTGAAAGGTGACAAAGAAGCATTTGCTCAAGCAACAGGTGCAGGCAAACTAACAGACGCACTATATCAAGCAGTTCGTAAAGGTATGACCGTAGAAGAAGGTGCTAGTGGTTATATTCCAACTCATAAACAGGCCAAAGATCCAAGATGGAGTCATGCGTTAACCAAAGATGTACGTCCTGATACTCCACGTAAAAATGCAAAAGCACTAGGATTACTAGGTAAAGGTAAAAAACTTACACAACCATTAAGATGATTGAAGCAAGTATAATATTCAACGTAAAATGCAAACCAGGTCCACGTGTAAAAAGTAAAGGCATAGACTTTAACTATCGTGTGCCTAAATATAGACTATATGTCAACAATTCTTTATTTACAGAACGTGAATGGTCATACCAAGGAAACGAATATATTCAAGAACGTCTATGGATTGAAGTTCAAGAGCCTAAAAATGTTCTAAGAGTAGAACCTATTTTAAAGTACGATGATCAGTATGAAATATCTAATTTTCAAGTACTAAAATACATAAAAGACAATGAATGGTCTATAGATAAAGATTCTCATAAGCAAAAAGACCTAGAAGTAATCTTTAAGGTTTAATAAATACTATTATGAAATTAAAAGAAATTAAAGAAAGTTATGAAGAATACAATGACGAAGTAGGTTCAGTTGTAACTAACCTACATACTATTCGTCGTATGTGTGATGTACTACAAAAGAACTTAGAAGCAGATGATAACATGGCTGAATGGTGCCAAGAAAAGATCGCTGTTACTAAGTCAATGATTGTTACTGTTACTGATTATGTTCTAAGCCAAAAAGAACAAGGACTAGAAGAAAACGCTTCAGTAGGTGCTACAGCATCAGGTAGTGTAGCCACAGCAATAGGTGGTGGTGTTGGTAATGGATTTGTCAACGGTGGCCCAGGTACTATCAAACGTGTAACAAAAAAGAAAAAGAAAAATGGATAAGTTTGCAAACCAATTAAAAATAGCATTCGCTAGTCAATATACATTTGCTCTTAAAGCACAGAACTTTCACTGGAATGTAGAAGGTTCAGATTTTTATCAGTTACATAAACTATTTGAAGATATCTACGCAGAAGTTTATGGTTCAATTGATGACTTTGCAGAAAACATTCGTAAAATTAAATCATATACTCCTGCTAGTCTTTATAGATTCAGCACACTGACTAACATTGATGATGAAGTTGAAATACTAACTCCTCAGCAAATGGTAGAACAACTATTAGCAGACGCAGAAAAAATGCAAGAAATTATGAAAGTATTGTTTGTAGAGTCAGAAGCAAACAAACTATACGGTCTTAGTGATTTTATTGCAGGACGCCAAGACGCATTTGCCAAACACGCATGGTTTTTGAGGGCAACTTCAAAAGCATAATCCTATGGACATGAAAAAACTCTTAGAAGCAATGAATAAGTTCTCTGGAGAACCTAAACAAACACCTGGTGACCAAGTCCGCGGTGACGAAAAAGCCAAGCCATCTAAGGATGGCAAACACCCATTCCAAGGTAGACTAGTTGGCGAAATGGCCAAAATAGAACAAGAGCAAAAAGAAAAAGAACTTACATTAGAAAAACGTATTGCAGAAAAATGGCAAGAGTTCAAAGACACTTTTGATAAACGTCCAGCAAGAGAAGGGTCAAGACATCCTAGAGGACATGAACCACAAGAACAATATCAAGTAATCCAGGATGAGTCAACAGAAGCAGAAAAACGTGTACAAACTAAATTAAAAAATATAGAAAGATTAAAAACGCCTATCAGTGATAAAGCGTGGAAAGACCATCAAGAACGTATGAAGAAAGAACGAGAAGAATACATCAAGAAAAATCCTGATAGCATATTTAAGGAAGAAGATGTGTTAAGCATTAAAGAAGATCCATTTGGCCAATGGGTATTAGTTGATAAACAAGATGGCCATATTAAACAGGCATTCGACGACAAAGAACACGCCTATAAGTATTGGGATCATTTTAAACTCAGTAATAGAGAATATAAAATCATGCACGGCAGTGAATATGTTAATTCAGAATATGAAGAATTAGCAGAGTATGGCACTATGCAGAATATTAAACCTGGTGATACTGCTACAAACTATGGTAGTGATAATAAAACACCTGATGCCAACGTTGCTGTAGCAACAACTACAATTAAACAAGCAACAGGTTCAAGTGCTACACCTGCTGATATTGCTAAGTCAATTGATAAAATTGATCAGGGAACAGCAACACCAGCAGATCAAGCAAAGTTAGGTGATGTTATGGATGTTGTAGCCAAAGCGGCTAAAGATCCTCAATTGGCTAACCAATTCAAACAACTAGCCCAAAAAGCAAGACAAAAGTAATTAATCCAAATCCGCAAAGTCGTAACCTCTAACTTGGCTTAATTGATCTATGTTATTACATACTCTGGTACAATAACCTTTGGCTGTGGATAGTTTTTCAAACGTTTTACTGCGTCTTTGTCCGTCTATATAGATATAAAAAATATTATCATGTTCTCTAATTTCAACAGATATATTCTTTCTTCTACCTAATTTAGATTCAAACACTGGTTCTTTATTGCCTACTTTATCAAATCCT
>Ga0255768_10007071_pt1 | contig 10574 bp, 7 predicted proteins | sample 071ome_33_FD_179983 | JGI IMG/M metagenome (GOLD analysis project Ga0255768, IMG submission 179983) | Coastal salt marsh microbial communities from the Groves Creek Marsh, Skidaway Island, Georgia - 071412AT metaG (version 2) | ecosystem: Environmental > Aquatic > Marine > Intertidal zone > Salt...
CACCGGCTTCGGTAACTTCACCACAGTCGTCGAAACTTCTAACCATTTCTTGATGCCACTCTTGTGTTCCCGAACCAATTTTGCATCTCTCAGTACCTTTAAAAACTCCTCCTCGCCTTCCATCGTCAACTCAAACTCCTCGTGGATTCTATCCACGTCGCACGTTCCGCACGCGACCACGTACCCTTTAAAATGCTGCAGAAAGTGTTTGTACTTCAACAAACAGTTTTCTCTTTCGTCTCCAACGAACGGTAAATTAAAGTTCTCTCTCTCCACTTGATTGACGTACGAGCACAACCGCAACGCTTTCACGCTCGTCGGCGCCATCACATTCACGTGTTCAAACTCTCTAAAGTCTCCAATCCTCGCCGCTTCCACCAACACATCCTCGTATTTCACCGCATCGTTCGGATACAACAAGCTAAACACGGAAATCAACCCGTCGATGTCGAAGTGGTCGCACGTAACTCGCGTCGCCTTCCCTCTCTTGGTCGTAAATTTATGCCTCGTCTTTATCGCGCGCAAAACATTCTCCGTGCTCGTGTCCCCGACTTTCACCTCTCTCGGCGTCGACGACCCTTTATGATGCGTGATCGTTTTATTCTTCGGGTGCGTGCAATCGACGACCAAAACTTCCTCGTTTTCCTCGTTCTTCGAGTACGGCACCCACGCGCGAATGCGCTTCGTGTACGGGTACCTCTTCTTGTAGATGTAAATCGTTTTCCCGACTTGCAGGAACGCGTATACGCCGACGCATCGCACGAACGAGTGCCACAAATATAAAACCTGGCGGAACGTGGAAGTCGTCGTCGACGACGAGGACGACATTATTTTTTCTTCTTCGTCGTCGTCTCTCTGCCGACCGAGAGAACGAAGGAACGAACGAACGCAAAAGTCTGAAGAAGAATAATTCCTCACTTTTTTCTTTCGAAGATGTCTTTTTCTACGGGACGTCTTTTCGCGCTGAGCGTCGTCTTTTCGCTCTTCGTGGCGCTGTTCAACGCGCGCCGGGTGAACGCGTTCGCGCTGGACGTCGGGTTTAACAAGACCGAGTGCGTGTTTAAGGTGCGTTTTTGTTGTTGTTGTTGTTGTTGTTGTTGTTGACGATGTGTTTATGCGCGCGACTTTTCCCCGGGGAGAGAGATCGAGATTTTAGGGGAAAATCAAATCTCTCGTCTCTCTCTCTCTCTCTCCGTTCGCATCTTCTTTTCTTCTCCGCGTGTCGTCGTCGCTGACCGCTCTTCGTTCTTTCTTCTTCTTCTTCGTTTCGCAAATGCGATGCGCGAAAAATGACGCGCGCACACAAAAACAGACGTACGACAAATCGCACGCGTTGAGCACGGAAAATGCATCGACGATGAAAGTTGCCATCTTCAACCATTTCACGATTCCGAGCGGGAAGCCGATAGTGGAAGTGAAAATCTCCGATCCGCACGGGGTGAAGAAAGAGTACGCGTCCGCGGCTGGACACGTGGAGGAAACCGTCGAAGGCGTCGGGTTTGGTTTGTATTCCGCGTGCTTTACGAATAAAGGTGTCAACGAAAAGGACGGCGGACACGTAGTCGTGCAGGTTCATTTTTTTCAGCCGCACCACGCCATCTCGGACGAGGAGTTGGAAAAAGAGTTGAAGGTGTTAAAAAGACACCACATACCTGGTCAGAGTAAAGGGTTACACGCGGATCAGTTGCACGATTCGATCGCGCTCGCGGAGTCGTTGATGGACGATGTTCAAAGAATACGAGGGGAGATTCATTATTTGAAGTGGAGGACGAAAAGGCATAAGCAAACGGTGGACTCGAACGCGTTGAGAACGGCGTGGTTGACGTTTATAGAGGTTATTGTTTTGTGTATGTGCGCGTGGATGCAAGTTCACGCGGTGCAAGGTTATTTTGCAACGACTAGTGGAGATTTAGTTGAGGGAGGGAGGAGTCAAGGATTTGAATATCAAGGGAAATACGAGTCAGTCAGGAACGTCGGTCCGGCGGGCGGCTTTGGTCCGGGAAGTTCGAATTTTGGGATGCCACCGATTCCGCAGATGTTTCAATCGCAACAACAACATCAACAATCAGTGCCATCACAAATGTACCAACAACAGCAGCCTCCACAAATGTACCAACAACAACAGCCTCCACAAATGCACGACGCGCATAAAACGCAATTCGGCAAGAACGAGGAATTTCAGAGAGAGATGCCGTCGCAGGGCATTTTACCGAATCAATTCGGCAGAGGCTCCGCACCGCAAGCGAGGACGGGTAGACAATATGATGATAGATAGACTCTCATTAACTTCTAATACTATTTGACAATCCTAAAAGAAACTGCTATTTACTTACTCGGTTGATCGTCGGCTAACACGGAAGGGGGCACGTGCTTCTCCGTGGAAAATTCGTGCGCAGTTTCGATGATATGATTAGCTTCCGCGCACACCAAAACAGAACCACAATCCCGTCCTTTGGTTCCACATAAAATCGTATGCCATCCCATTTTCTTCGCTGTTTTTATGTTGCTCGTCGAATCATCGATGAACACGCATCTCTCCCTCTCTTCAACGCCCGCGATTCGCATCGCTCTCTCATACGCCTCCTCGTCGTGTTTCGTCGCCCACTCAACCGCTCTCACATCGATAATATCTATGAACAAATCTGAAATTCCTAACAGCTGCAAGCATTTCTCCGCGTGGTGACGCGCCGACGCCGTGAATATGTACATCGGATACCCTTCCTCTTTCACTTTCGTCAGCATATCTCTCAATTTTACATCTTTTGAAATGTGTTCCTCCAAAGGCACATCGTGCGCCCACAACAGATAATCATCCACCGAGTCTTCGTCCAAAATCTTCTCCACCATCATCCCTTTCAAGCACGTGCCGTACTTCTTATACAACTCGTACGCGTACCCGGGTTTCAACCCGAGCTTACCGACCGTGTACTTCTCGATCCTTTCCGTGAGTAAGTTCGCAACTTTCCAATCGTTCTTGTACAAGCAATCGTCCAGGTCGAAGAAGATGGTGTGTTGTTTTTTTGCACCACTCGTCGTCGTCGTAGTTGCCGATGCCGCTGTCATCCTGGTCGATCGTCGTCCCGCGATGAATGTTTTTGAAAGCAGAGCTGTCGCGCGAAACGACATGAAATGTGAGGAAGAAGACACTTCTCTTTTTTTTGAACTTTGGTCGACACACTACTCGTACATAGTTTAATTAAACGGAAGAAACCTCATAAACAGAATACGCTTCTAAGCGCACTGCGCGCTCGAATAATCAAACGAACGACGCGCAAAGATGCGACGAGACTTTTCCCGTCGTCGTTCTGCGCGCGTGCGCTTTTCTAATTTTGCCCTCGGCGCGTTTGGCGAAGCGGCAGAACCCGAACAACAATCACACTTTGACCGCGAGCGTTTATCAACGCTTCCGCTCGTTTTTCCCCAACGAACGACTACTGTTTTGATGACGACGACGATGAAGAAGAATCAAACGCTGGCGATCCTCGAAGAACGCGTGCAAACGACGCGAACGAACGACGCGAAGCGGTTGCTTTTTTCGAGCGTAAGTAGCAATGGTGGCCTCGCCGGAGTTGGCTTTGTGTCCATCGCTACCGACAGAGAAGAAGAAGAGAAAGAAGGCGAATTCGCCGCAGAAGAAGATAAGGCGGAGGAGAAAAGCGAGAACGGTTACGCCTCTCCGCCCCCAATCTGTCGTTTTTGTTTAGAAGACGAGACGAAGAGCTCGAAGTTAATCTCCCCGTGCGACTGTAAAGGATCGCAACGATTCGTCCACGTGAACTGTTTGAACCGTTGGCAACTGCTTTCGCTGAAAAACGGCTGCGACCGCAACGGCGAGGAGTGTTCGGTGTGTAAGAAAAAGTTCGACAAACCGAAAGATCCGTTTTGGAAGCGCGTGGTGAGGTACGTTTACGTGCACTTGCACAAGAGGAGATGGTTTTATGGGTACGCGTTTTTCAAGTGGTTGAAAGTGAGCGCGGATTTAATACAGTGTTCCGGCGACAAGTTGCCTTTGGTGACAATAGTGGTCAGTTCGTTGGCGCATTTAATCGACGCAAACATGCGATATAAACGAATCATCGGATTAATGAACCACGACACGACGGCGTTATCGATCCTTCAACTCGAGCTCTCGGTATACTTTAACCGAAGTCTCTTCTGGGCCTCCAACGACAACTCCGACTTAGCCAAGTGCGTGGAGGCGTTTGGTTTCTTCCTCGCCTGGCCGACAACGGCGCTCACCCTCTTCGGCGGTTGGTCCTTAAACTTAAACGGCGACATCTGGGGATGGATTCGAGCGATAAAAGGTTTCGCGGAGGAGAGCAAATTCGCCGGAGTATCCAAAAAAACCGCCTTATCCATCGCGCTCGCCAATCTTTTGGTCTTGTTTCCAGTCTATTAGTCAGAGAGCGTCGCGGCTTTTCGGAGGGAAAGAAAAAGAAAGCCGCACCGCATCCAATCCATCTCTTCTCGAGAGAGAGAGAGAGAGAGAGAGAGAGAGAGTCAGAAAGAGAGAGTGAAAGAAAGTCGCAGCCGTGTACACGCGCGCGCATTACATTAGCGTCATATTCTTGTAACATACTCGTACACCCGCGCGCGGAAGAGAAAAAAAAGAGGAGAAAAGGGCACCCCTTTCATTTTTTTTGAATTTTTCCACTCTCTCTCGGTATAGAAAAACGTCACTTTTCTATTCTAAACTCTCTCATCGCTTGCGCACGCTCGAGCGACGTTTTCGAGAGAGACTACTCGCGCTCAAAAGTTCTTCTGGGTCGAGAGAAATAGAAGTTCACCATCGCTTCCCGTCGCGCGTTGTCGCGGTGTTCTCTCGCGCAGCAACAGCAAGCTCTTCTTCGTTGGAAGAACGCTTTTTGGGGACAAAGATCGGCGTCAACGTTTATCTTTGAAACGAGGACAAGTGCTACTGCTACTGGTACTACTCGCGAACAGCGGTCGTCGTCGTTAGTAACGCCCGGACGAAGGAAACAAACGCCGCCTTTGTCGAGAAGAGAAAAGTTTCAGAGACGCGAGAATCACAGTCGCTCGCCCGGAGATTTATTTCGCGCGCTCGATATACCGAAAGATTTATCAAAGGCACTTTTGGACGAAGAAAACAACAACATGGTTGAAGGCTCGGAGTCGCCGACGTCGCCGTTGGCGCACGGGAAAGATTACGATTTGGTCGTCATTGGCGGCGGTTCGGGCGGTTTAGCGGCCGCGAAGGAGGCGGCGAGGCACGGCGCGAAAGTCGCGTGCTTTGACTTTGTGAAACCGAGCGAGAAAGGGACCACGTGGGGTCTCGGCGGGACGTGCGTGAACGTCGGTTGCATTCCGAAGAAGTTGATGCACCAGGCGGGTATTTTGGGAGAGTCATTTTCCGATGCGAACGCGTTTGGTTGGACCGTGGAGGAGAAGCAGAAGCACGATTGGGGGAAGATGGTCAGTGGGATTCAAGATCACATCGGGTCCTTGAACTTTGGGTACCGAACGGCGTTGAGAGAGAAGAAGGTGGATTACAAGAACGAATATTGCTCCTTCGTGGACGCAAACACCGTCAAAGGGGTGAACAAAAGAGGCGTGGAGAAGCAATACACGTTTGATAAGTGCATCATCGCGGTTGGTGGACGACCGAGTTACTTGGATGCCCCGGGTGCTCGAGAATTGTGCATTACTTCGGACGACGTCTTCTCGTTGGAGAATCCGCCGGGAAAGACGTTGTGCGTCGGAGCGAGTTACATCTCGTTGGAAACTGCTGGTTTTTTGAACGCTCTCGGTTACGACACGAGCGTCGTCGTGAGATCTGTGTTTCTGAGAGGCTTCGATACGGAAATTGCGGCGCAAATCGTCGGTCACATGGAACGCCACGGGACGCGAATGATTCGAGACACGACGCCGCAAAAGTTTGAAAAGACCGAAGACGGTAAAATCAAAGTGGAGTTTAAAAACACCATGTTTGGAAACAAGTTCAAGGAAGAGTTCGACACGGTAGTCTTAGCGGTCGGTAGAGACGCGGTGACCGAAGGGTTGAACTTACCCGCGGCTGGCGTGGAATTCAACCCGAAGAATGGGAAAATCCCGTGCGTGGATGAACAAACGAACGTCCCGCACATTTACGCCATCGGCGATGTGCTCGATACGAGACAAGAATTGACTCCGGTCGCTATTAAAGCTGGCGTTCGATTGGCGCACAGAATCTATGGCGACGACGGAAAACCGAAACTGAAAATGAACTACGATTTAGTGCCGACGACGGTGTTTACACCGTTGGAGTACGGTTGTGTCGGTATGTCCGAAGAGTTGGCGAAGGAGACGTACGGCGAGGAGAACATTGAGTCGTACTTGTCTTACTTCAAACCGCTCGAATGGACTGTTAACCACTCGGCGCACGATAATGGAACCATGCACAGAGAGGACAACGCGTGTTTCGCGAAAGTTATCGTGAATAAAGCGGACAGCGAAAGAGTTGTTGGTTTGCATTACCTCGGACCAAACGCCGGTGAGGTGACGCAAGGCTACGCGGTGGCGATGAAAATGAACATGACGAAACAGGATTTGGATGATACGGTTGGGATTCACCCGACGGTCTCTGAACAGTTCACGACCATGACTATTACGCGTAGTAGCGGAGAAGATCCGCAGTCTAAAGGTTGCTGAGGATAAGCGCGTCGCCTGTTCTCGAGATTTTTACATGCTCGAGCGGCGACGCGCAGATTTTTGTGTTCGCGTGAAATGAAATATAAAATAGAAGGCTGTGGTGCGTGCAGAGGAAATCAAAACGATTCAATTCGAGTGCAAATATGAAAATTTGTTTGCGCTCTCGTGACGACGCAAAACTTGAACGTCATCCGATGACGCGGTTTTGCGACTGATAATAAACTTTTGATGAAAACGAGAGACGAACGCACTACAACGGGGAAAGCCTATCATGCGAGCTCAAATTTAAATTAGCGCTTTTAATGAAAAGAAAGTATACACTATTATTATTATTTATGTCATTTATCATTCTCACCAATGTATTTAAGTCTTTCTAAATCCGCGCGCGCGTAGCAAAGATAGCGATAATATTATATAATGTTACATGATCAAAACAGACGCGCAAAACTTAACAACCGTTTCACCAAGTGCAACTTCATGCCGTATGGCGGATACACGATGTTAGTGTCGGAAAGTAAACCGAAATCGAACCAACTCAACCATCTCATTTTCTGTAACACCGGCTTCCATCTTCGAAATGATTCCACGCCGGCTAACCCGTGGTGACTGCCGTACCCACTTTCACCGACACCACCAAACGGTAACCCTTCGTGACCGGCTTGATAAATTACTGAGTTGATGCACACGCCGCCGGATTTCGTGTTGTCTAAAATCAACCTTTGCGTTTTCGCCGATTTTGAAAAGATGTACAAACTCAACGGGTTCGGATACTTATCGTTGATAAACTCGATCGCTTCTTCCGTAGATTTTACAGATATAATCGACAAGATTGGCGCGAACGCTTCTTTGCGCATACAAACTGCTTCATCCACGTCTAAAACTTTCACTATCGTCGGTTCGGCCATTTTCAACACCTCCACCACTTTGCCGCCGCACACGATCTTCTCCGCTTTCGAATTTCGCATTTCCTCGGCTTCCTTTGCCATCATTTTGATTCTCGCTTCCGGGCCGCCGAGTCTTCCCATGGCCTCAGGAACTTCATACCTCGGGAAAAACGTCTTCACCCACTTTTCACACTTCTCCGTAAATTCCTTCTCGATGGATTCGTGCACCAACACGTAATCCGGCGAAACGCACTGCTGTCCACAATTTAACATTCTTCCCCAGACGCACTGTTTGGCAGCTAAATCAACGTCCCCGCAATCTTCAGCCACAATGACTGGGTTCTTCCCACCCAATTCTAAAACGCACGGCGTCAAATGTTCCGCGCATTTCTTCGCAACGATTCGTCCAACTTTGCTCGACCCGGTGAAGAAAACCACGTCGAACTCTTTTTGGTCGAGTACTGCGTTCATGGTATCGATTCCATCTCCTGGGTGTCCTGCGCCAACAACTCTGCACACGTCTGGATCCATGTACTGCGTGATCAAATCTTGCAATAACTTTGCGCAATACTTTGCGTCGTTGCTCGGTCTCACGACGACCGAACACCCAGCCGTAATCGCCGACACGACCGGTCCCAACGCCAGCAAAAACGGAAAATTCCAAGGCGCGATAACCAACGCCAACCCGTACGGCTGCGGTTCCAACCATTGCGTGCTCGGTTGACTGATTTGAATGAACGAGTGCTCGTTTGCCTTCTTATACTTTGGATTCCACTTGCGACAATATTTCAAACTCTGCTCGATTGAACGCAACGGTATGAACACGTCGTAAATAAACGCTTCCAATCGAGGTCTACCCATATCGTAATACAACGCGTCGCATATCGCCTCTTCGTTTTCTTTCACCATTCGTTTCAACTGCATTAGCTGTTCGATTCTTTTCTCAATCGGAACGCAAGCGTGTCGTTTCACTTTCTCCTTCATCTCCTTCACGACCGCCGGAATCTCCTTCGGACCGACGACGATTCGCTTCCTGTCGCCTTCCTCGTCGTCGGACGATAAATCACCCGCGTACATCTCGCCAAACTCCTCCGACTCTTTCGAAAACTTCTTCGGCTTTACAAATCTCGGTTTCGGCTGCCATTTCATCCCCGTCTCGTTCAAATACGACCGCGGTAATCGCTTCGCCGGTTTCGGCCAGAAGACGAACACCAACAGCAACGAGACGAAGACAATCGCGAGCGCAATCACCATCGTCTCTCTCTGCCGAACATCATCGACAAAACGCAAAACGGAAGAAGAGAGCGCGTCGTTCAACGAAAAGAAGAAAGAAAAAGAATCCGGCGGTGGCGGTGGTTTGTTGTTCGAAAGGAGACGGGAAAAGAATCCATCCATGTTGTTGTTTGCGAATGTGTTTTGGAGAGTTTTGGAGAATTTTTTCGTATTCAAAATGGGCTGCTTTTTCCTTTACATGTTGAAAATTGTCATAAAAGCGCACTCTCTCTTTATCAATCTCTTATCTCCTCTCGCAAACGCACACACGCACACAAACGCGCGCTCGCGTTCTCGCACGTTTGGACGCGGATAGGATCCTTTTTCACTTTTTTATATCTTGCAATGCGTTTTCGCTGCTATCTACATATTCTTTTTGTTTGTCGTCCTTTTCTTTTCTCGCGTATTTTTTCACAAACGCTCTCTCTCTCTTTCTCTCTCGGACGCCGCGCGAGAGAGAGAGTTTTACTTACCAATCGGCGCCGGATTTCCGATAATCTTCGAGAACTCCTTCACCAAAATGCCTTCTTTCTCCAAAGTTTGCACGAAAGACGTCTCGTCGAGCTTCGGGAACTCGGCCACGCCCGTTGGCATGTGCGCGATGCCTTCCATGATGATATCTTTTCCCGAGCGATACTGGTCCAAGTGCGATATCGTCACGCCTTGTCGGCACATTAAATCGGTGATCTTCATCTCGATAGATTTCGTGTACGGCGCGCGGAGTTGAATTCTCCTGACGAATGGTAACAGCGGCGACGTCTCGCAGTACGGGCCTTTGATATCCTGCGTCGTATCCCTCGCCTTCTCCACGTCCACGTACGTAAACTCCATGGACTCGAAGCACTTCTTCAAATCCGACTCGGTCGCGCCCACCGTCAAAAACATCTTCACCTCTTTCCCTCCCAAACGAAGCTGACGAGACTCTTTAATCTCCGCGTTGATTTGCGAGAGCTTCGCGAAGCACTCCGCGAGAGAGGTTTTTTGCGTCCCGACCGCGGTGGATATCAACGGAACCGTCGTTGTCGTCGTTGCGCTCGTCGCGTAACTTTTGGAAACGACGACTCCCCGGGAGGAAAGAAGACCATTATTCGACGGAAGAAAATTATTGTTGGGGGTGCCTCTCGTCAAAGTCGAAGAAGAATTCGTCGCGCGAGCAAAAGCGGCGGTCACCAAGCGACGGCGCACGGTGTTCAGCATTCCTTACTTTTACGCCTGTGTGTGGTTATTTGTGCGCGCGCGCGGCGGCGTCGGACAGAAGTGAAGAGATTCGGATAAAAGTCTCTTCGCGCGTATCTTTCTTCTTCTTCTTCTTCGGGAAAAAAACAAAATAAGCGTGAGAACTAACTCGTCGAGAGTCGAACGCCAGAAGCCACGTCGACGAATAAATAAGCAGTATCACGATATGTCGCAACGAGCCATGTCGTCGTCGTCGTTGCGGCGTCTTCTTCTTCGTCGTCTCAGCGATGGTGGTGGCAGCAGCTCTGCGATGATGGTTTCGACGACGCTGAATAATGATCGAACGCTTTGGTATTCTCGACCTCCTTCGTGGAGTTCGTCGTCGTCGTCTTCGCGCGAAGCGTCGACGACGACAAAGCGCAGCGGCGAGGAAAAAAGCACCAGCGGCGATGCAAAAAAGAAGAATAAAGACGAAGACGAGGAGGAGGAGCAACAGACGACGTCGTTCGGGTACGCCTCGGTGCCGAAAACGAAGAAGGAAAGTTTGGTTCGGGAGGTGTTCGCGTCCGTGGCGCCGAGTTACGACTTCATGAA
>Ga0255768_10007073_pt1 | contig 10574 bp, 12 predicted proteins | sample 071ome_33_FD_179983 | JGI IMG/M metagenome (GOLD analysis project Ga0255768, IMG submission 179983) | Coastal salt marsh microbial communities from the Groves Creek Marsh, Skidaway Island, Georgia - 071412AT metaG (version 2) | ecosystem: Environmental > Aquatic > Marine > Intertidal zone >...
TGAAGTCGCCGCTGCTACAATCGTTGATTTGTTTTCTAACTCTATATTACCTTTGTTCCAATTGATGATACCTTGTTGTAACCATTTGGGTAAGTTTTCATAAGCGAGTTGTAATCTTCCTAATATATCTCTCGCCGTAGAACTTTTGTTCGCAAGTAAAGCGATGTTTGAATTTGGATTAAATAAAGCGTAATGTAAAAGATAAGAAATTGTTGTGGTTGATTTACCTGATTGTCTTGGTAGTTTACAAATTGTAAATCGGTTATCGTGTATTGTTTGTACAATCTTTTTTTGAAAGTCATACATCTTAAATGGCACTAGACCTTCGTCAAGTGATACAATACGAACATAGTTTTCCATAAAGTATAATGGATCGTTACTACATTTTTGGTATTCTTCAATCTGTTCTTTTGTAAACTCAACAGGTGTGTTTACTTTTTTAAGATTGGGATTTCCGAGATATGCTTCGTTATTACTCATTAAAACCAAACCATCCTGTTATTATATATTTTTCTTTATTAGGACTTATTTGACCCATATGTACGTGAGTTGCATATGCAGGCCATATAATTGTTAATCCTTTAATTGCTGGTGTTATCAATTGTTGATATTGAAATATTGTACCACCATTAGATACAGTATTTAAATAAGTCATAAAAGCTAAATGTCTTTTTCCTGATATTTTTGACCCATCATTTTCAAAATGAGGAACTTTATAACCACCATCTGGTTTATAGTATTGTATATTAATTCTTTCATTAATACCATATGCTTGTACTTTATCTAAATCTATATATTTTTTTTTATAATTATTTAAACATAGTGCTAAATGATTACTGTAATGAGGTATGTTTTTATTCATTTCTTCTACTGAAAAACTCATACGTGTATCATCTAATAATTCTTTTTTAATCTTTGATTCGTTTTGCGGAACTCCTATAACATGCTTATCCGAATTTGATTTATAAAAATCTATTACATCATCACAAATCTTTTCAGGTATATACCAACCACCTATGAAACTATTATATGGAAAAAGATGTTCATTCATTAATTATTATTCCTTCTATCGCATCATAACCTAATTGTATTGCTGCGTTTATTCTTTGACTACCTTTATATGTAGAATACTTTTTTTCTTTATAGATAACTCCACCTGCGCCATATCTTGTAACTGGCGATATTTCGTGTTGTTCTATTTCAATTGGGTCTATCATTTGTTCACCATTCATTAAAGCAGGAAGAGGGTTTTTTTTAATAAAGACTAAATCACTTATCAGAAATGTCTTTTTCTTCGGGTGTGATGTTTTTGCTTTCAATATTTTCATCTTTTTTTAACATCTTTTGTAATTCTGCTGTTGAACCTACAAATAGAGCGTTCTTTATATTTTGATTTGCTGTTTTAGGTAATTCTTTTAAATCTTTAAGTTTCTTTTGTAAGTCTTGTAGTTTATCTACTGTACCTGCAACTTGTCCTATCAATTGACCAGCGACTTCGTATGCTCTTGGGTGTTGACCTTCTCTCGCAATATCCAGTATACCTTCAATCGCTTCTTGTCCTCTTTCAATTAGATTGTAATAATTTTCTCTACTGTATTTGTAGTCATTATCTACATCAGCTTTACTATCGTCATCTCTACGAGGAACTGCAGGTTTAAACTCTTGTTTAACAATTTCTTTTTTAGGTTCTGGTTTATCAATACCTAATATTTCATTTACTTTGTCTTCTAATTTACTCATATCAATATTTATAGTTAAATGATAGTGTCATTTTTTCATTCGCCTTTTGTTTAAAAGTCATATGCAAAGTATCACTTAAAAATAAAATTAATCTATCAGAAATACAAGGGTAATCAATACTTCTTTGATTAAAATTATTTTCTTTATCGGGTGGCAATTTCATATCCATTATATTTTTTGTAAATGTTATTTTATCTTTTTCGTTACTCTTAATATAATATGCTCCACTTATTAATGAACCAGAGTGTATATGAGGATACAAGTAATCATTTTTAATACTGTGATTTATCCAACTATTGTCTATTTTTAAATTATTAATATAACCCATATGTTTAGCAAAATTATAAACGTGTTTTTCTATTTTATCAAAAACATATTTAAATTTTTCTATATGATGAATAGTATTAGAAGTTTTTGAAATATAAGAACTCTCTACATTCATATAATCGTTTCTTATGGTATTAAAATTATGATTCAAAAACAATTGTTGTGTTTTTTTAAAGTTATCTCCAAATACATTATCTACATAATATATAGGTGTTGGGAACCATAATTCTATTTTTTCATTCATATTATATTATAATTTATAATACATCTAACATTGTGTTGTGGTTGGCAACTGGTATGCCAATGTTTACCATTAAAGATAACTACTCTTCCTGCTTTTGGAGTTACTCTTTGTTTTTCTTTTAACTCATTAAAGTGTGGTACATTATCATAACCCTTAAATGTGTTTTCATAGATTACAGTATCGCCGTCACTATCATTGACATAATATAAAACAACTAAATGTTCTGTATCAGCATCAACGTGTGGTGCATCAATATTTCTATCTTTTAAATTTAATGGAAGTTGTAAAAAAGAACGACCTTGTAAACAATCTTGTCGTTTAAAATTTATCTTATGACAAGCGGCATCTATAATCTTTAATACATCTTTATGGTAATCAAAGACGTTTGTTTTATCTGTAATGAAATAATAAGAAAAACCTGGTCGCTGTTGTTTGTTATCAGGTTTTGTAACATCGGCTACAAATTGCCATCTGACTTTATCAAAGAGTATGTGTTGAATTTGTTTTTGAGATTGTTTATCTATAATATCATCAAAGACAAGTATCCTGTCATCAAGTTTCATAACAACTATTTAGATGAGTTTTAGTATCTTACGATTACTATACCTTTACCACCCGCTCCACCGTCATAAGTTGGAGTTGAAGGAGTTGCTGGTGATCCACCACCACCACCACCTTTATTGGCGCTACCATCTCCACCCCCAGGAGGACTAAAGTTAGAATATGAATTACCACCACCACCTTGACCACCTACTGCGTTTGAACTTGGTCCAGGTGATCCTGTATTTGCTGCTCCACCACCACCACCAGCGTAATACACTGGAGTAGTTCCGTCTGCAATTGTATAAGCTTTACCTGCACCACCTTGACCACCTGCAGACATACCAGATTGATCAGCGGGAACTCCTCCTTGACCTGATGCACCAGCACCACCGCCACCGCCAGCAGAACTACTAGGTGAACCTGAGTTTCCACCACCATTACCAAAGCCGTAAGCGCCAGAGTTACCTGGTTGAGTTGGTTGAGTTGATGAACCACCTGTTGCATTATTATCTGTACCACTGCCACCACCAGAACCACCAGATAAACCGTTATTATCGTGTTTTCCACCGCCACCGCCACCTTTTGCAGTTAAAACTGAACTTGTTGGTGAAAAACCTGGATCACCTGGTGCACCAAATACTGAATCGTCACCAGTATCTCCATTTTGAGTGTTACTGGTTTGAGCACAACCACCAGTACCAACTGTAACTGTAATTGTTCCACCTGGTGCTACAGGATAACCTGGCATAAATATTAAACCACCTGCGCCTCCACCACCTCTGGATCCTCCTCCACCACCACCAACTACTAATACATCTACACCTGTTGCTCCTGTTGGAACTGAAAAAGTACCACTTGAAGTAAATGATGTTGAAGTAGGTCCTAATGCTGTGAACGAAAATGATCTGGAACTAGTATTAGATGCTGCGTCAACAGCTCTTAAAACAAAATTAAAAACAGTATCAGATGATTGAGCAGTAATATTACCTGTGAATGTTGCTGTTCCACCATTGGCACCTGTATTAGTTAATGAAATTCCTGTTGGTAAAGCGCCAGATTGTAACTCAAATGTTACGTTACCTGCTGAATCAGGATCAGTTGCATTAACTTCTATCCCTGACATTGAAAATCTATTAGAACCTAAAGAACCTGCTGAAGTAACAAATACAGGACTTGCATTAAAATTTATTTGATTTGCTAGTAATGATGAAAGACCTTCTCCGTTTGTAACTTGTACATCATATGGATCAACCGATGCACTTAAATTTGAAGTTGCAATTGTAGCTGTTATTTGTGTTGTACTATCTCTTGTAACTGTATCAAACTCTTGTATTTTACCATTGTTGTCAATTAATCTAGCATTTGAACCAGCAGTAAAACCTGAACCTGTGATTGTTAAAGTAAAAGTAGCATCACCTTCATTAGCGTTTGTAGGTGATACACTTGAAATTGTAGGTCCTGATTGTTTTAAATTACTTCTTAATATTTTTTTAAGAGAGCCTGAAGAAGTATCGTAAATAATTGTGAAATCTGTATCAGCGGCTGTTTCAGATAACTCTGTTTGACCTGTGATTGCCGTTGGTGATAAATCTGTTGAACCGACAGAACCTGGCGCTAGTTTATCAGTATTGACTGCGCTGTCTATAATTGAACCTGTTTTAATCTTACTAATTGCCATTGTTTAATCTCTCTTTTACTATTTATACAAAAAACTGTCTATTAATACTTAACTATTACAATACCTTTTCCACCTGTTCCTCCATTGTGAGGTTTATGTCCTCCACCACCTCCACCACCTGTGTTTCCTTGTCCTTGAGCTGCTGAGTTACCACCACCACCTTGACCACCACCAGAATCTTGTGAATTAGATGCACCACCAGCGCCTCCACCAGCATAGTAACTTGATCCACCTGATATAGAATATGCTTTTCCATTACCACCATTACCACCTCTACCTGGACGTGATGCTTGTCCACAACCTCCGACTGCACCAGCGCCTCCACCACCTCCACCATTTCCTCTTATACCACTTCCTGGAGGGGAATTTCTACCACCTGGATTTCCAAAACCATAAGCGCCAGAATTACCTGGTTGAGTAGGTTGAGTTGCTGGAGCACCAGTACCTGGACTTGAACAACCCTCTCCTGCACCTCCACCACCTGAACCTCCTGAAGAACCTGCAGGTGAAAGACCTTGTGATCTACCACCACCGCCACCATCTGCATTTAAAACTCCACCTTGTCCTAAACCAGGGTCACCTGGCGAACCAAAATTACTATCTTGTCCTTTTGTTCCAGGGTTAGGAGCTGGTCCTGGATTTTGTGGACCACCAGCACCACCACAACCAACTGTAACTGTAATAGTTCCACCTGGTGTAACAGGATAATTTGGCATATAAATTAGGCCTCCGCCTCCGCCTCCACCACCAGAGTCGCATGGTTGACCACCTCCACCTCCTCCACCACCAGCAACAACTAATACTTCAGTAAGAGCTGTTACTCCTGTTGGTACACTAAATGTACCAGATGATGAAAATGTTTCTAATTGTGGTCCTAATGCTGTGAACGAAAATGATCTACTTGATGTATTTGACGCTGCATCAACTGCTCTTAATATAAAATTATAAACTGTGTCTGAATTTTCTAGTGAACTAAAAGTACCTGTAAATGTTGCTGTTCCACCATTCGCAGCAGTATTTGTTATAGATATTCCTGCAGGTAAAGCGCCAGATTGTAACTCAAATGTTACGTTACCTGCTGAATCAGGATCAGTTGCGTTTACTTCAACACCAGCCATACTAACTCTACTTGAACCTAATGAACCAGAAGCAGTAACAAATGTAGGAACTTGGTTGAAATCAACTTGACTTGCTAATAAATCATTTAATCCTGTTCCACTAATAACTTGAATACTATATGGACTTTCAGATGCAGATAATAAAGTATTATCAAAAACCGCAGTAATTTGTGTTGTACTATTTCTAGTAACACTATCAAAATTTCTTACTCTTCCTGTAGAAGCAATTAATCTGGCATTAGAACCAGCAGTAAATCCTGTTCCTGTAATTGTAAATGAAGTAGTACCAGTTGTAGAAGAAACTGATGTAGGAGATATACTTGAAACTGTAGGTGTTTCTAAAACTGTAGTATTTGATTTTGATACTTTTTTTAATGCGCCAGCGCTTGTGTCATATATTAATAACACATCATCATTTGCCGCTTGTTCTGATAACTCTGTTAAACCAGTAACGAAATCTGTAGATAACTTTTCCGCCGTAACTGCTTCATTAGCGAGTTTTGGTTCAGTAACTGCGTTATCTTCTATGTTTTTTCTTATGATTTTTTTAAGGCTCATTGTATCTCTCTTACACTATATTTATTCATCTGTATCGGTAGATGTATTATATTTTTTACCGTCTGTATATGAAGTAATTGTTGTCGTAAACCCAAAATCATCATCAGCATCTGCGCTAGTTGGGTTTGGAACTATAACTATTCTTTCTTCTCTCGCTTTATTAGTAGTATCTGTATCTGAATATAGATCGGATTGTACTTCTTTAATAACGCCTTGAGTTGTTGAAGGTCCAAATAAATATGTTTTCGCCGTAAAGTTTAATGTGTATATTACTGCTCTTCTTTGTGTAAAATTACCATTATAACTATCTTCATATTGAATATCATTTAATATAATTGGTACATCTCTTTTGATGTTTAAAGATGGTACAGCGTTTACTGTAACTGTGTAATCTGGTTGAAAGAATGGAAGTATTTGTTCTACTATTTGTAATCCTGATTCGGCAGTCGCTGTAAATATATTTAATGTATAAGATATATCATATGGAACAGGAGTGTAATTATATGTCATTACTTTTCCATCTTCGCCTGATTTAACTTGTTTATACTTTTGAACTCTTGTTAACTTACGAGAGCCATCATATGATATACCTGATATTTCAAAACTCATACGAGGTAAAGTAATCGCAAACTCTCTTTCATCTAAAGAGGGTTGTTGATCTAATCTAACTAAAAACTTTTCTTTTGGCGCATATGCTAATGGAACAGCCATAGATTGTACTACATCGCCTTCACTATCTTTTCTTTTTACTTTAATCTTATTAAAAAGTTGACCAAATGCGATGGTCATTCTTCTCATTGATTCGTTGTAAAAATATGTTCCAAACATTAAAACTCTCCTTGGTCAGGATCACCAAACGGGTTACGTTCTGTGAAATCTAAAATATCATCTGCTGTTGACGCTGTATCAAACCCTGCTTCACTATCTAAATCTAAATTATCTGAATACAATGATTGAGTTTGAACATTAAAATTATGATCTTCATTTATAAAGTAGAATCTATCACCATTGACACTTTCAGTTTCTAATTGTAATGAACCAGTACCATCTTCAAGTGTAAATTGATGTTGTAAAGTATCTGTAGAGTATTGATCTTCTGCACTATCAATATCTGTAAGACCTGTATCAATTTGTTCACCAGAGTATTCCCAACGAGTACATACGAGTTTGTAAACTGGTAAGTTACTTAATTGAAAAAATGGCTCTTGATCTTGTACAAATTTAATCTCAAAAAAACTATTCATCAAAGGCATATAAAGTATATCGCCTTCGTTTGGTCTTCCTTCTTTAACTAATGAAGTTTTACTATCTACTGCTTCATCAAATCTTCTTTTAGATACCATAAATGTAGTATCTTCTCTAATTTCTAAACCAAATTTATTTACAATCTCTTGTTCGCCAGCAAAACCTTCAGTGGTTTCCATATACATTTCAATCATATGTGCTGTTCTAAACCTAGACAGCATATCTTCACCTAAAATTAAGTCTTTATTTACGATTGAACGAGGAAGATAGTAAATATCTTGTCCGTAGATTTTCAAACCCTCTATGATTATATCTTCATAAAGTCTTTGTTCTTCGGAACTTCCTATGCCCTTACCTTGTTGAAAATAGTGGTTGACGGCCATAGCATTATCCTATCATCATTGCTGGATTTAATTCGTATGAACTTCTTATTTCTTCTTCTAATTTTTCAATGTCATTTAATGCCTCAGAATAAATCTGTTGACCATTTAATGATACGCCACCAACCATAGCGACCCCATTGAATTTAGATAAATTTGCGCCCCATTGTTTTTTAAATAATGAAGTGACATATCTTTTTAAATAAATGTCATTATAAACATCAGTATAAACAGTTGGATCTAATTTTCTATAACATTCAATAACCATATATTCACCAACTTGTAAATCATTTTTCCAATCTTGGTCTATGTAAAGTCTATTGTCGTGTTGATTAAATCTTAATGGTTTTTCACCAACAAGTATGTGGTCTAAAAAATCTAAATGTCTTAACACAACATCATAGTTAATAATTGATGTTGAAGAAAAATCATAAAGGTCATTTAATCTTAATTGGTATCTTACATCAAATAAGTTTAAATTACCCTTGTTAGAATATGGGAATATATTAATTACAGAGATTACACTTTCAGGTACCACTATAAATGCGTTACCCTCTTTCCAAGTTGTTGTTACAGAATTTTTAGTTACTGATTCAGATGTATCAGCATTTATTCTGTCGTAATCAGCCTGTGTGTATTGATACTTTAAGTACGTTCTTCTTATACCGTCATAGTGATATTGTGCGAAATATTGTAACGCTTCATCAATTCTATCTTCTAATTGGTCGTCATCAGCGTTAATTTCTATGACTGGTTTTCCAAGTGCTCTTAAAGCGTATTGTTTTAATTCTTCTCTACTTGATGGTGTTGCCATACTATCCCTCTATTTTCTACTATTTATAAGAATAGTAGAGTATTAACCAAGTGCAACAGCTTGTGCGATAGCGAATGCAGTTGACGCTTTTGTGTCTATTTGTGTTTGAATAGCGCTTGTCACACCATTAAGATAACTTAATTCTGTGTTGTCAACATCTCCATTACCTATTTTAGTAGCGCTGATACCACTTGATAATTCACTATCTCCTATGTTTGAAAGAGTGTTATTATTAGCGTCAATTGTTTTATTCGTTAAAGTATCTGTTGTTGCTCTACCCACTAATGTGTCAGTAGATGTAGGTAGTGTTAAAGTACCTGAATTTGAAATTGATGAAATTACAGGACTTGTTAAAGTCTTATTTGTTAAAGTTTCTGTACCTGCTAATGTAGTAAATGAGCCATCTGATAATGCACTATTAAATTCAGCAGTTGTACCAGTTAAAGTACCTTCAGATAAATCTAATGTTAGTGTATTTGAGTCACTATTAATTGTTTTATTTGTTAAAGTATCAGTTGTGTCTTGTAATACAATTGTACCTGAAGCATTTGGTAAATTAATTGTTCTATCAGCAGTTGGATCAACAACACCTAAAACAGTTTCATAATCATCAGCGGTTGAACCTTCAAACGTAAATGAATTTGTAATTTCTATTGTTGTAGAATTAACTGTTGTAGTTGTTCCGTTTACTGTTAAATTTCCTGTTACTGTAGTATTACCTGATACTGTTAAGTTATCATCAACAGCAACTGTACCACCAGCAGAATCTAATGTCAAATTTCCTGAAGTTGTATCTATTTCATTATTACCTGTAACGCCAACTTGTATATTACCAGCAGTTGTTGTTCCTGTAACATTACCTGAAATAGTACCTGTAATTGTTCCTGTAACATTTAATGCACCTGTAACTGATAATGCTTCGGCGATTGTTATGGTAGATGAATCTGTAGATGAAAGAGTTGTACCAGATATACCAATTGCTGAATTTTGTACAGCACTTGTACCATTACCTAAAAGAATTGCATTTGAAGTAAGAGTTACTGCACCAGTACCACCATGTTCTACAGCGATAAATTCACCTGTTTGAAATTCTGCTAGACCTGTGGCTACATTACTATCATTAAAGACTGTTCTTATTGGTGTTTTTGCTGTCATATTAATTCCTTAAAAGAAAAATAAAGTATCTCCTGATGATGCTCCTAGTTGTGAACCGTTTGCTAATGTAAAACTTGCCACAACTGAATCAGGATCGGCTTTAAAATCTAATCTTGTATTAGCTGTATTTAGTCCACCTGATTTACTAAAAAAAGGGACTGATCTTACTGGATCTCCCGTTTCACCAGCAAGTGCAAGTTCTTTATTTACTCCAGATGCGACTTCAACATTTGAGTTAAGTGGTAATGTTGCACCTGTTGCAGATATTTGAATTGTACCTGTTCCGTCAGATGATATAGTTGAACCACCTATATCTATCGTATCACCTGCTAGATATAATGAACGAAACCTTTTTGATGTCGAACCTAAATCATATGTTTCAGTTGTAGTAGGTAAAATGTGTTCACCAACTGCACCTAAATCAGTGCCACTCGAAACATTTGCTAATTCAACTATACTACCACCACTTCTAATATAGATTTTTTGATCGGTGATATTAACTCCTATTTCACCATCTTCTAAATCACTTGTAGTAGGTACAGCAGAAGCTGTTGTACTTCTTTTTAGTTTAATAACTGTTGCCACTTATTAATCTCCTCAATTAATAATTAAAATGTTCCACCGTCAATCGTAGTCACTGTAACATCACCTGAACTAACCGTAAAGTTATCAGTATTAAATGTTGCAACACCAGCGTTTGATGAAGTTGCCAATTCAGCGGCGATAGTAATTGTACTACCTGAAGCTGTTGTATTAATACCTTCTCCTGTTA
>Ga0255768_10007077_pt1 | contig 10572 bp, 10 predicted proteins | sample 071ome_33_FD_179983 | JGI IMG/M metagenome (GOLD analysis project Ga0255768, IMG submission 179983) | Coastal salt marsh microbial communities from the Groves Creek Marsh, Skidaway Island, Georgia - 071412AT metaG (version 2) | ecosystem: Environmental > Aquatic > Marine > Intertidal zone >...
GCAGTGGGTTTTTTCCTCGTTCCAGATTTCGATATTAAAATAGACTTCGTACAAGGTTTCCATTCAGTAAGTGTAGTCAATATTACGCTCCCGTGACGCACTGAAACCTCGGTCAGAAATAGCCATATAAACTGACGTAAACGACCCAGCTCTCATGGCTGAATTCGGAGTCGCGAGCACCACTCCCACCGTAGACGCCCAACTGGCTGATGATGTCATCTGCCCAACTCACATCCGTTTGCCAGCGCCAAAAGCCACTGCGTTGATCAAGATTTTGATACACGCTTAAACCATGGGATATCAATGGGGTGGCCTGCCATTGTAGGCTAGCCATCCAATAGTGCTCTGACAGTAAGTACACTCCGGTGGCCGCCTGACCGTTTTTCTCTAGCCAGTGTGCGGCCCCGTTAAAATGCCATTCAGATTGCACAAAAAGATCCTCTCTTAGGGAGTAATCCACTCCAAAAGTGGCTTTGTGGTAATCCCCACCTTCTGCCGCATAGGCATATTCCGCCCAAGCCCCTGCCTGTCCAATCGCCCCCTGAAGCCCCAAAGACACCAGCTTGCCATTGGGTAATTGAGTGACTAACCATTCTAGGTTCGCTTGCTCCAACGCTTGTAGACCACGCACGTAGGCCAACGGTTGATCGTCGTGGTGGATGACACCCATATCCCATTGGTGCAATGCAGACCAGTTGTGTTGATAGCGAACCCCGTCAACCCCTTGTCGATACTCTTCATTCAGAGCACCTAGACCCACGGGCAATAGCACGTCAGCAGGGCTGACAAATCGACTGCTGCCGAACGTGATGGCCTGTCGTCCGAGAGTAAGATCACCCTCAGCCAGTGCCCAATGTAAATAGGCGCGGTCTAGATTTTGATACAGTCGCGTTTGCTCATCCAAGGCCGACCCGTTCACTTCCCGATTTAAATCACGCCAGCGGTATTCGCTGTTTTGGTTGGCATCCAAAGCGCCGTTAAGCAGCTGATTACGTTCACTGCTCAACACTGCGAGCAGTTCATAATGCACTTGCCAATCTAAGTGTTCGCTCAGGGATGAATCCGCCATGATGCGCGCCGCGGTCTGCCATTGCTGTAAAGAGTCTTCACCGATTTGGGTATGCACACCAAACGTTTTGGCATAGCCACTCCACTGCATTGCAGTGGCGGACATGGACATCAAAAGCAGACCTATGCAAAGCCCTAGCAGGTTTCGTTGACGCCACATGAATTTAATGGCGTCGCTCATCACTCACCACTTTGCCATCCTCTAATCGAATGATGCGTTTGGCGCGCTCCATGATTTTCGGATCATGGGTGGAAAACACAAAGGTCATGTTGTCGGTTTCATTGAGCTGTTTCATCATGTCTAGCAAACTGGCGCCGGTATGGCTGTCTAAATTGGCCGTCGGTTCATCCGCCAAAATTATACTGGGACGAGAAACCATGGCACGGGCTACGGCCACTCGCTGTTGCTGTCCGCCACTTAATTGTGCAGGGCGACGCTGTTCCAGACCGGATAACCCTACCTGCTGCAAAATGGCACTTACACGCGCTTTACGTTCTTGTTCTGCTCGCCCCTGCAGCAACATGATGTACTCAACATTTTCATGTGCCGATAACACTGGAATAAGATTGTAAGCTTGGAAAATAAAACCAATATGATCGCGACGGAAATCGGATAGTTGATTCCCCGTCATGTGGCTGATGTCTTGTCCGTCGAGTAACACCTGACCTTGTGTTGGGTGATCCAGTCCACCAATCAATTGCAGCAAGGTGGATTTACCGGAACCCGATGGCCCAATGATGGCCGTGAACTCGCCTTTTTCTATGATGATCGACACGTCGTTAAGCGCTTTCACCAAGGTCGCCCCTTCGCCAAAGTGTCGGCTCAAGTGTTGAGTTTCAATGACTGTAGACATAACCGATTCCTTAAGTGGTTTTGCGCATGGCAAATGAAGGCAATAAACGAGCCGCATGAATGGCAGGGTACACACAGGCCACAACCGTCATTAAAAAAATGGCAATGGCCAATTCCAAAAACGCCCTCCATTCAATAATCAAATAGATGGGGTCATTCAACGTAATGGAGCCATACTCTAAGCTGCCATAATCGATGCCGTGAATTTGAAACCAGTAACTGAGCCCACTGCCCACAAGTAAACCGAATAAGGCTGCAATCAATCCGATCCATGCCCCTTCTGACACAATTTGTAAAAATATCTGAAATGGCCGAGTGCCCAATGCCAATAACACACCAAATTCTTGCTGACGCTCATAGATGGACATGAACATGGAGTTGATCAGGCCCAAGGACACCAAACAAAATAAAATCACCGACACGATTACCGTACTGTAGCGGCTCATTTCCAGCACACTGTTTAACTGCGGTACCAATTGTCGCCAGTTAAGTATTTCGTAATCGCGCTTGAGCGACCAAATGGGAAGCGCGGTATCTTCGGCCTGCTGCAAGTCTTGAAACACCCAGGCAATCTCATGCACGCCCGATACGTTCAACATGGACTGGCTTTTGTTTAAATGTATGAACGCCAAATAAGTATCCATCTGACGATCATTAAATTGAAAAATACCGGACACTCGAAATAGCTCTTGAGACAGTTCACCGCCATGAGCCGCAGATACGGTGACCACAATGCGATCGCCTAAACCCACTTCTAAGATGTCCGCCATTTCTTGGCCAATTAAAATATCTTGATTTGACTCTGTTAGATAGCGCCCCTGAATCACCGCTTCTTTTAACAAGCTCACTTGGGCTTCTTTTTCGGGCACAACACCAAATACATTGGCGGAGGCCACATTCTGTGATGACGCCACCATGGCTCCAGTGATGGTTCGAGGGGAGTAGGCTTTCACTTCGCTTAACTCATCGAGTTGAGCGTAGAGAGAGTCGACGTCGTTCATATAGTCATCCACATCTTGCGAAGCACGATACTGTGGATGATGAATTTGCCCATGACCAAGAAACGTTTGAGTGCTGATGTTGATCATGGTTTCGATCATGCCTTTGACAAAGGCATCGGTGAACAACAGCGCGGTGAGGCCACTGCCAATGAGAAACACCGTTAAAATGGTTCGCCTTGGATTGCGCATGACATTTCGGCGCGACAGTCGCTGAATAAGCCCCATAACGTTAGCGCTCCTGCATGGCTTGTAAGGGTGAAATTCGCGCGGCGCGAATGGCGGGAAACACGCTCACCGCGAGGGTACTGAGCAACACCACAGATGCGGGCATGCCCATGGAGAACCATGAGATTTCTCCCAACATGGCGGTAAATTGGATACCCCCCATGTCGATGGGTTCGGGCAACACAAAGCCGACCGTTTGCATCCAATAATTAGTGGGCAGCGCGAAAACGGCACCCACTAGACAAGCCACCAGCGCCAACATGGTGGATTCCATGAGTATCAAACGGAACACGCCCATGGGACGAGTGCCGATGGCGCGCAACACACCAAACTCATGGGTGCGCTCTAAGGTGCCCATGAGAATCGTGTTTAACACGCCAATGGCCACAATAAAAATGATGATGCCCATGCTCACGTAATTGCCTTTTTTATCGGCCTGCATGCCCCGATAAAACGCTTCTTCCACCACCTGCCAAGGGGCCACTTGGATGTTAGGTTGCCGTGCCAACAGTTGCGAATCGGTTTGTAAAATCTGGCTAACCTTGCGAGCGTATTTTTGATGGTCCAGTTTGATGGCCCATTCGTGAACCTGATTACCCATGGCAAAAAATGTTTGCGCCGCGTTAAGGCTGAGATACACATTCAGTTTTTCATAGGAAGATTCTGAGCCCACTATCCCGGTGACTTGAAACACATCATTGGCGATGGAGCCGTCCGCCCCTTGCGCAATTAGAACCAGTTCATCCCCCACGGACAGCCTTAATTGTTTCGCCAAGCTCACGCCGATCATGGCGGGGAAATAACCGTCAGCGGTCATACCGTCGGCTAAATACACGCCCTGAACCACTTTATTTTTTAGCAAACTGGTATTGGCTTCCTTTTCCGGTTGGATACCAATCACCTGTGCCGGAAACGATTTATTTGAACCGTAAGCCAGACTAGGGGAATAGATTCGTGGCGCGATCGATTGCACTCGCGGTTGCGACATCAGGTGTTGGTCAATGGCGGAATTAAACTCGAGTGTTTTGTACAAGGAGGGGCGCGTTAAATAATCTTCGCTGTGGATTTGCACATGGCCGGTATGATCTGAAGTAAAAATATCGATCATATTGGAGTAGCTGCCCTCCGTCATGGCGGCCATGGTCGACAACAAGAAATAACCGCCCCCCATGCTAATTATGGTTAGTAGACTGCGGCGGCGATTGCGCAGTAAATTTCTTAGCGCGAGCTTGAGGATCAACACGCAGCGGGCTCCCGTTAGCGAATGGTTTTTTGCAGGTTGCGCAGTGAAAAAATATCGTCGGTTATGGGGGCGTCGAAATCCAATTGGATGTACTCGACAATGGTTTTATGGCCTTGTTTTGAATGGGGTGTCATCACCATGCGTGCGGGCAAACGTTTACCGGAAAAATCACGCACTTGGTCAAAGCTCATGGTACGCACTCGTTGGCCTTTTTCGTTGTAGTATCTCTGCTCCAACGGCATAAGATCTTCTGATTGAATTAGCACTTCAATTTTTGCCCACACCGTCACCGTGGTGTTTTTTGGCGTCAGTATCAACAACAGATGCTCACCTTCCTCCTGCATGGTCACGTGATAATCTTCGGCCAAGGACACTTCACGGACGAGATCATCGTTGGTGAAGTCGGAGCCCATCCAAGAGCCCATCATCATGCTTGGCGGCACCTTGATGGTTTTGTTGATCTTAGGAAAGTAATTCCACATGTCCTGATCCAACTTGAGGGTGGCCACGCCACGGTCCTTCTTGGGTGATAAGACACGAATGAAGGTGTCCTCCATACCGCGAGACCAGCTTTCCATCTCCATGGTTCTTTCCCAGTTGGGTGTCACAATTTGCATGCGCATGATGGCCGTCGCTTGGGTTGAACGATAAAGCTCGTCGACTTTTTTCAACAATGCGAGAGGGTCTGTTTGCGCTGCCGCCATGGCTGGGGCCAGGAATAGCGCACTGACAAAAGCCAGAACCCCAGAGAAAACGACCTGTGGACAACATAATCGCAGTAACATAAGGCTTCCTTATCCTGTTAAGCCGCAACAGAGAGGCTCCTATGGAGATTCCGGAAGGGGCCAAGAAATGAAGCTCCACTATAGCCAGTTTTGAATACAGGCTCTAGGCTTCGAGCCGGCGATTAAACCCAGATTAGATTTGGATCAAATTCTGGGAACCCTTTTTAAAATAGCAATCTAACCCTTATGTTTTGATGCAAGGTTTCAAGGGGCGCACATCCAAAATTCATATATGCCGTATAACCCTTCAGACCGTTGAAGTTTCACTATTGGCCCTCATTATGGGGGTAAGTTAATTAAAGGGTAAAACCAACCATGATGCGTATCCTGTTGTTTTTGGCAACAAACCTTGCCGTTGTTCTTGTGGCCAGCGTGGTGCTGAGCCTATTAGGCGTAAACGGTTACATGACAGCCCAAGGGCTGAACTACTCCTCACTCCTCATCTTCTGTTTGGTTTTCGGTATGGCCGGCTCATTGGTGTCGCTGATGCTGTCCAAATGGATGGCGAAACGCTCCATGGGAGTGTACGTCATTGACCAGCCTTCTAATGCCGATGAGCAATGGCTCATGAGCACGGTGGCCGAATTGGCGCAAAAAGCCGGTATCGGCATGCCAGAGGTGGGTGTCTTTGCCAGCCCACAAGCCAACGCGTTTGCCACGGGGGCGAGCCGCAACAACGCGCTGGTGGCGGTGAGTACTGGCCTATTGAACAAGATGAGCCGCGAAGAGGTCAAAGCCGTACTGGGCCATGAGATCGGCCACGTGGCCAATGGCGATATGATTACGCTGTCTTTGATTCAAGGTGTCGTGAACGCGTTCGTCATGTTCTTCGCCCGCATCATCGGCAGCTTTGTGGATCGTGCCGTATTCAAGAATGAAAGCGGCCACGGCTTGGCGTTCTTTATCACTACCATCATTGCAGAATTGGTATTGGGCATCTTGGCCAGCACCATTGTGATGTGGTTTAGCCGCCAGCGTGAATACCGTGCAGACATTGCCGGTGCCGAGTTGGTTAGCCCAGCAGCCATGGTCAGCGCCCTTGCTCGCTTGCAAGCGGAATACGGCCAGCCAAGCAATATGCCAGATGAGATGGTGGCGTTTGGCATCAGTGGCGAGTTGAAAAACGCCTTCGGTGGCTTGTTCCTAAGTCACCCGCCGTTAGAGCAACGTATTGATGCGTTGAAACGTCGTTACGGTTAATCAACACCAATAATGAAAAGGGGCATCTAATATGCCCCTTTTTTTGTACCTGCCAAACCACAGCCCTTTCTATTTAGTCGTCATCGTCCATGGTGACATCGGCGTCGGGCTCATCCTCTGCGGGAGCCCCAACAAGCTCGCCTATTTGACATTGATTACGCCCGCCTTCCTTGGCCTTGTATAACGCCGCGTCCGCCGCATCGAACACCTGCTCTGGACGGTAGCCCGGTTTAAACGCAGCAATGCCACAGGAAATGGTGATCTGCACCCGAGTGCCTTTAAAGTGGAACGGGCTCTTCGCCACCTCTTTTCGAATTTTCTCTCCCACTTGAAAGGCGTCTTTTGCCGCCGTTTCAGGCAGTACCACCACAAACTCTTCGCCACCGTATCGAGCTAGGATATCCGTCTCTCTCGTGCCTTTCTTCACCTGGCGACTGATCAGTTGCAGCACCTTGTCCCCCGCCTGATGACCATAGCTGTCATTTATGGATTTAAACTTATCCACATCGCATACCAACAAGCTAAGGTCTCCACCATAACGCTTAACTCGCTCGAACTCCTTTTGAATCACTAAGTCGTACGCGCCCCGATTAGGGAGACCCGTCAGGCTGTCCGTCATGGCTTTGAGCTGGCTCTTACTCAACTGCTCTTTTGCTTGTTGCAGCTCAGATTCCATCGCTTTAAGGCGATCACCAAGGTGCTTAATGTGCTCTTGAAAGGCGATCTCACGAGATCGTTGCTCTAACTTAAACGAATCCAAGGTGGCAAACACATCATCCAATTGTTTGCTGACCGAGCCCTTCAGGGCTTGGGTGTCGCCAGAGGCCAGCACCGACTTAAGGTCATCTAAGTGATGACGCATTTTCTCGTCAAAGTCTTTACTGGCGTCACTGAACTTGGTTTCTAACGCCTCCCCTTGGGCTAGCCACTGCTGTAACTGATTCAGCCGCTCGTTCAGGGACTTAAGAAACGCCTCAAACTCTTCTTGTTCGGTACCTAAAGCAGACACCACCAAGTCGGCCAGAATCTCCAGCGCGGGAACAAGCTCGTACCAATTTAAGCCTTCTTTGACCTTGTTCAGCAGTCTTAACGCTCTAGGCTGCTCTTGATTCGGCAGTGTCAACTTGCCAATCAAGGCCTCCAATACCTTGCTGACCTCTAAGTTGATGCCGTCGCTGCTTTGTACCGGCTGTGCAGCTGCTTCGGTGATGTCATAGGAGGCCTGCTCTTGTATTTCGGGGCTGTGTTCCTGACGATAGTCTTCGGCCTCTTTGGCAAACAGCCGACTGAACCAGCTGCCCTTGGCCTTTTCTTCGGGAGTGTTCTCAATTTGATCCGCCATGGCGTTGGCCCACTGAGCGATGACCTGGCATAGCGCCATAGCCAACTCGGCCTTTTCTGATGTGCGTACTTGTTTGCGCACCTTACGAACTAGCTTAATGAGACTTGAAGGCAAACGTTCATAACGTGTCTCAATGTCCACTAGTTGCGTCGATAACGTGGTTTGGAATTGCTCTTGATGGCCTTGCCAGCGCTCAAATCCCGCCTCAATACGGTCAAGTATGCGACTAAGCCCTGTGAGCTGCTCTTTTCGTAACAGTGCCCTCACATCCTCTAGTTGCCCATCCATGTCTTGATCTCGCCCCTCTGCCATCACAGATAAGCGAATCACCGCACGACGCAGCTGTTGTGTGTGATCCTGAAAACGTTTCTCTAACGCATCGTGATCATCAATGAGGTTGAGGTATTTGACCTTCCAGCGGTCGGAGTCCCGTGACATAAACGCCCCCCTTACTGAACTTAGTATAGGGGATGTTTTTACCGGCGCTGAACGGAGTCAGGCAATTGAATTTCCATGGCGATGGGCAGGTGGTCCGAAACCGAGGTATCCAATACGGCCACCTTGTTGACCTGCACGGAATCACTCACAAGAATGTGGTCTAAGCCGCGAGTGGGCTTCCAGCTGGGAAAGGTTTTTAGGTCGCCAACTACAGGCTGAAGCGCCAGCTCTTTCAACGGTGACGCCTCCAATAGCTGTTGCGCGTGGGTGTTCATGTCGCCCATCAACACCACATTTTTATGGCCCGCTATCAGGTCCCTAACATAGGCCAGTTGACGATTTTGACCATTACGGCTTAACGCCAAGTGCATGATGACGACCACCAAGGCGTCCTCGCCAGAGCCGAAATGCAGGACCATGGCACCGCGCCCGGGCATTAATCCAGGCAAACGATGCTTTTCGATTTTCGTGGGCAATAGCCGACTCAAGGCGCCATTGCTGTGCTGTGCGATTCGACCCAGATTGCGATTAATTTGCTGGTACCAATAGGGAAACCCGCCGTGTTTAGCTAAATACTCAACCTGATTAATGTTGCCGCTGCGCCAACTGCCTCCATCGGCCTCTTGTATGGCGACTAAATCAAAATGGGACATGATTTGAGCGATACGCGCGAGCGCCACATTGCGCTTGCCATGAGGCAACAGATGCTGCCAGCTCTTCGTGAGGTAGTGATGATAGGCATCGGTCTCGATGCCCACCTGAATATTGAAGCTCAGAAGTTTGAGAGAACCGCCAGCAGAGGGTTGAGTAAACTCGGATAGGGAGGTGAGGGGCGCAGCCCCTCTTTTAAGCAGCGGTTTCAACATGTCTTAGCGCTTGGCTTGACGTTCTTTCTCAATCAGGTAGTTAACCACACCGAAGATTTTTTCCTCTCCGCCGGCTGAAGAGGCATTCACCATGTACTTACCGTTCACGATGATTGCAGGTACCCCTGAGATACCCCAGGTGCGAACCATTTCGTCGGCCATCTTCAATTGACGACGAACACCGAAGCTGTCGTTGTATTTATCAAAGTCTTCCTCAGATACGCCATAGCGACCTAAGAACGCCTTTTGATCACTCTCAGAGAAAAGAGGCTCACGCTTTAGGTGAATGGAGTCAAAGATCGCCTGGTGCACTTTGTCATTCACTTTTAACGCATGGGTTAAATAAAACAAGTTCGCGTGAATTTTCCACTGGCGACTAAATTGGGCTGGCACTTGATAAAAGTCCACATCCGCTTGAATAGACTTTTTCCAGGCCTGAACCGTTGGTTCAAAATGGTTACAGTGACCACAGCCATACCAGAACACTTCAACTACTTCGATTTTTGATGCGTCACGGGGCAGAGTTGGATTGGATAGTACTTTGTAGTGTTGGTTGGCTACGTATTCTTGTGCTTGAGTGGTGAAGGCTAGGGCAGCCATCAGAATCAAAGCAAACGGTTTCAGAAACTTCATGGTGAGTCCTTGTTCGGTTGTTATTGCACCAATTTAAGGTGTAAGACTAAAGGGGCTTAGGGGATTCGACAAGAGGTCGGTGAAAAGTTCCACTCTAACCTGTGATTCATGCCCTGTCTGTCTGAAAAACGGCCACAAAAAAAGCAGCCGAAGCTGCTTTTTTTATCTGCCTGTCACAATTACTTGTGCAAACCTTGGATGTACGCAGAAACCGCGTCGATTTCTTTGTTAGACATCTTAGCAGCAATATCACGCATCACTTCGTTAGCGTCGTTAGCACGTTTGCCTTCCTGGAACTGTACTAGTTGCGCTTTAATGTAATCCGCATGCTGACCGCCTAGACCAGGGAAGCCTGCTGCCGCCATACCGCTACCGTCGATGCTGTGACATGCCATACACGCTGGAACACCAGTGGCTTTGTTACCTGCACGGTATACTTTTTCACCTAGTTCAACTTTGTCTTTGGCAGCATACCCCACAGAGCGAGTCTGAGAAGCATAGTAAGCCGCTAGATCGGCCATTTGAGTTTCGTTCAAAGCCGCTACCTGACCCGCCATGATCGCGTTGTTACGGGCACCGCTTTTGAAATCTTTAAGTTGCTTAAGGATGTATTTTTCACCCAAGCCGGCAATCTTAGGGAAGCTTGCTGCTGCACTGTTGCCGTCTTGACCGTGACAGGCGCCACAGGCCGCTGCCATTTTCTTTCCAGCAGCTGCATCGCCCGCTTGAGCACCGGCCACTAGACCTAAAGACAACAATACGCTGATTGCCAATTTTTTCATGGGTTCACTACCTTAAATTAAACTATCTAGAATTCGGGTTACTTGGCTTTGCTCATGTACTGGATCAAGGCTTTGAACTGATCCGCAGTACAATCCATACACAAGCCTTTCGGTGGCATCGCGCCCTTACCATTGT
>Ga0255768_10007093_pt1 | contig 10559 bp, 13 predicted proteins | sample 071ome_33_FD_179983 | JGI IMG/M metagenome (GOLD analysis project Ga0255768, IMG submission 179983) | Coastal salt marsh microbial communities from the Groves Creek Marsh, Skidaway Island, Georgia - 071412AT metaG (version 2) | ecosystem: Environmental > Aquatic > Marine > Intertidal zone >...
GAAGCAGTTGACGAAAATCTTATTGACGAGATTGTTGACCTGCGCCTTATGTTAATGCCGGAAGAGGTTGCAAAAACAATCAATCGTGCCCAGCTTGCAGAAGACACGGCAGAAATAATCTTGGACAATTTCAAGCAAAGGCAAGTTGCCTTGAATGAACTGGCTACATCTATGTCGCCGACAGAATTTAAAGAACGGATTCAAAAAGAAGCGGACATTCTTTTCGATGTAACGCTAGGTGTTCGCAAAGCGCGGGGGTCAGCAAGGTACGAATCCGTAAACGCCTACGCCAATGAAAACGGCATCACTATAGGCATGGATTCTGTAGCCCGCAAACTTGCAGACTTGAGTGAGGATGTCACACAAGTTGGCGGGATTGCCTATGCGTTTGGCGGCGGCAGAGAATTTATTCGCAAAGGCGGAAAGGACTTGAAGGACACTTTCGAAGAGATGGCCCAACAGGGACTCCTCCAAGAATTTGGAGGGGACTATGAAAGGATGATAGAATCGTTATTTAAGGGCGAATATATAAAAAAACCTACAGCCACAGAAGCCGCCCTGTTCTTAGCCGAAGAAGATAAGTCCGCCGATGCTTTGAAATTCTTTGTAGGAACAGTCGAACAGGTTGAGGACATCCATAGAGTATTTGCATACAACGCCTACCTTGCCGGAGATGCAAAAGCACCCGGGGCACGTAGCGCACGGATGTATTTAGACGAGTACGCAACTGCAATCGACGACCTAATTTCCGAAGCAGACCCGTCCGGGAATCTTTCTGATATGGTTGACGTGGCCCGCGAGGGTTGGAGAATCGACGTAGGAGACCCGACAGATGGGGCGGCCTATGGCGGCAAGGTGATTCGGTCGAGGTCACGCAAACTTGGTATGGTTCCCGAAGGCCAAAGAAAGTACCTGTACGGCAACCGAAACAAACCGGAAGGAGTCTTCGAGGAAATTGGTGGGTTGCTGGCTGACATTGCAACAGCCGCAGATGACGCCCGTGTTGACGAATTGAAACTCCGATTAGTCGACGCCAAAAAAGACCTGATGCTTTTCTACGGTGTCGAACTTGACCCGTCTGGTAGTCCTGTCTTTGACTTGAGCAATCCGCAGCATCGTAAAATTGCAGATGGTCTATCCTCGTTACTTGAGACTGTAACCAACAACAAAGTTGGATTTGCTTTATCTTCTCGTCTTGGACCTCAAGCAACAGAAGCGCAGATTTCTTTACTGCCAAAAGATTTGCAACCACGTGTTCGCGGAGCAGCAGAAAAGCTTCTGGAGGCTCAGAAAACTTTACCTCAGTTCAACTTTAAAAGAGCGCAGGATATTTTGGATGCGGAGCAAATTCTCGCAATGCAAGTCAAGAATGTTGATGGGTCATACGAAACACGACTACCGCTAAGTACAAAGCTTCGCGAACAGCTTGCTCCAGTTGATGACCTTCTTGCCGACAACCAGCAATACATCGACGTATATAACGACATCAGAGACCAAGTAAATACAGTTGGGTCTGATTTACGGAATGCAGGTGAAGCAACCATCAAAAAGCAAAACGATTCTCTTGAAAAGTTGCAGCGGATTGCAGGGGACGTTCAAAATCCTGTGAAATTTTTTGAAACTCACTTGGAGAATATTGACGAAGTTCGTTTTGGAATGCTCAAACAAACTTTGGGTAAATCGGGCATGTCCCCAGAAGAAGTTACAATTGCTTTGCAGGAAATGTACATCAGGGGGTTATTGGCAAAATCTGGTCTTAAAACAAAAAGGCTTGCAGGTTTTGGTGGTGAAGCAGTTGCAGACATCTCAGACATTGAGGTTCTTGTAGATTACGTGTCAGACCCGGCCAAAAGAAAAACTATGGAAGTTGTTCTTGGAAAAGAACACGCCCAACATCTCGAAGATATCGCAGATTGGATGAATAACGCCAGCGGTAACGGCGCAGGAATCAAGGCCTATCTCGATGTAGGCCAGATGCGTATGGAAAGTAAGATTGCCCGCGTCTTCAACCTTGCGCGGGGCATGGTCGGACTAGACTACGTTACTGCAGAGGTAGGTTTCCGCCTGATGATGCAGCACAGACAGGAGACAATTCAATTTATTCTATCTAATAGAAAAGCTGCTGGTGTATTGTCTAAAATTCTAAATAGCCCCAGAAGTGTTACACGGGAAGACTTGAAACTTCTTGGTATGGAAGTAAGAAGCCACCTGATGCTTGAAATCCTCAAGTCTGGTGGTGAAATCGAAACCCTCGACCAGCTTGTCGGGGATGAAATCCCTATTGGCTATAAAGACATCATCTCTGCTGGTGAAGGCCAAGAACTCGAAGAACTCGTTAAAATAATGGAAGAAGGAGCAACAAATGAAGAAACTGAAACCAATACCAGCGGACAATAAGGGTATGCCGAACCTGCCCAAATCGGTTCGCAACAAGATGGGCTACATGGCCAAAGGCGGCAAGGCCCGCAAGGGATATGCCTACGGCTCAATGGTTCGCAGCCCAATGCAAAGCGGGAACATGTCAATGTCCGCGAACCCGATGATGAATCGGGACGACAAGATGGGTATGACCGGCGGCATGAACATGATGTACGGCGGCATGGCCAAAAAGAAAAAGAGGTAGCCGCATAACAGCTACCCCAACTAAGTAAGCCCCAGCATTTCGCTGGGGTTTTTTTTGTCTTAAATGTATCGTCCAGATTTTTCTATCATTTCGTTGCCCATCGACTGAAGGAACCGAATCAGGTTCGCAACCTCGAACGTCGACTCGTATTGGGGCATACCCTGTTCCATAATCTTTATAAACTCGTCCGGATTCACCGCATCCATATCCAGTTCGATGTTTCCCCGCTCTGTCATGCAAGCTGTGAACTTGAACAGTTCAGCCCGTGGTCTTTTCTGTTTCATCCCGATACGCCTTCACTACGTCAGTTGAAAAAAGCTTCTGGATGTTCAGAAGGTACATACGAGAGGCATTGTTGTCTCCACCTGACACCACACGTTTGTAGTCAAGGTTGTCAATGATTCGCCGTAAAGATGGTACGTCGAACACAAGGGTTGCAAAAGTCGCATCCCCTATGCACAGGTTGTGGAACCAAAAGTCAGATTCTGTTGCAGCAATGCCACTAGGCTTACCGTACGACTCGAACTCAATGGCTATGTTACCGGTTCGAACCCACATGTCCCGCTCTGACTTCACCTCTATGCGACCCTCTTGCAACATGTCTGCAACCCGCTGTTCGCGAACCTTACCGTAGGCAAGGTCAAGGTCAAACTTCTTGCGGTCCGCCACACACGGCTCCATGCTATTCATTGGATTCACCAACAGCTTCACCAACTTCCTGTTCAAGAACAGAGGCGGCAAGAGAGTTGCCAAAGTATTCTCGCGCAGCCCGCATCTCGTCAAGGGCAAACTGGGCTACCCGTATACGAGAGTCGAGGTCGTCTACGTGTTGGAGGTAATACTGCTGCACACCGTCCAGTTCCGACTGTTTGTATTCTTTGTCGTTGATTGTAATTGTACGTTCAGCTTCAGCCACCTTTTTTCTCCTTTAACTTTAGCCACTCATCCTTGCTTGGATGATTACGGGGAGGATTGAACTGTATCCAATCCGGACCCCTCTTCCAGATTAGCGATGTATTCTTCGATGTCGACTGTTTCGAAGTCACCGATTTTTTCGTCATTGATTACCTCTGTTAAGTTCTTTGTCAAGATATCACGCAAAGCATAGGAAAGCAAGGCTTGACGTGCATCTTCACTCAGTTCGAAAACTACAGCGGCACCGCCGTCTGACGTTTCAACAATATCTGTTACTGTGATTGATAGTTCCATTTTTCAATAAAACTCCTTGTAGTGGTGCTGGCAGTCACACATCCATTCTCTTAGCTTTCCCGGCCTATCCCTACCATAAATGGCCTCTTGATTTAAAGGGTCTATGGAAAGTACCAGCATAATCAACTCTTTTCTTACGCCGCATTCAAGTCAACAACTTCACAAACCCCAGCCGTACACGCTAACTCTCGTGAACCTGTGGTGTGGTCTTCTTTTTCGTACTCCGAAAGTGCAGACCAGTCTATGTACATGTCTTTGTACACCTGCATCCACTCAAGATAGTCATCGGGTTCGATGTCTTGATACGGAGCCTGTTGGTAGGTGTGGTCACTGAACGGAAGGAACGAAACACCTGATGCCACGTCAAAGTTCGCGTACACCCACGCACCGACTTCCATCCACTCGTGTTCCTTTACAGAGACAGTGATTGATGGCTTGTGTTCGCACCAGTGCAAAGCGTACGTCTTCCACAACTCTAGCTGTTCTATGGCTGTCATCTGTGTCCGTGTAATAGCCCCCTCTGGAGATTTTACCGGAAACGAAAACACAGTCGTAGACTCTGGCTTTGTAACGTCACGTTCGCTGTGTACACCCTGCTCTTTAAGGAACTGGGTCAGCGGGTCTTTGTTGTCGCCGCGAACCGTACGGATGTAATAGTCATTGTGGCGGGCGTGAATACCGCTTGCTGCGTCCACTAGCTGAGACACAGTGCCCGACGGCTTGACACAAGTAATGGCACTGCTTTGTGGGATTCCTAGAAGTTGGGCAAACTCCTTGTTCGTATCCACTGCTGTTTGCCGCATTTCTTCGAGCCACTTCTTTGAGTCTGTATTCTTTGAAAGCACGGAATGGTCCATGATACCAGTCAAAGATACGCCCAACAATCGTTCTTCTTCTGTGTTGTCCTTCCATATCTTCCTCAAATATTTGAAATCAGTCAGGGTTGACTGAATGGTTCCAATAATGGTTGCAAGACGAACCTTACGCTTCAAAGACTTCAGGTCGTCCGTTTCGCGAACCACGCACTCCGAAAGGTTGCAAAACTCGTACGGGCGAAGGATAATTTCGGAACACGGGTTCGTTCCCCACATGTGGCCTTGTTCACGGCGTCCGTTGCGGCCCACCTGTTTGTCAGCAGCCTCACGGTTAAAGATGCCGCGCTCACCAGACTTGCTGTCGTACAGTGCAAGCCACTCCCGCATGAAGGTTCCCATCTCTGGTTTGCCTTTGTACGAAACGCTGTTGTTGGCGAGGGCACGTTGACCTTCATGTTCCCACCACTGACCCGATTTAGCGTGGGCCATTTGGTCATCGTTCAGGTTCGAAAGGGAGATAAGCGCAGAACGCCGCACCCCGCCAACAACAACAATCTCCCCAATCTTACACATCAAGTCGTGACATTCGATGGGGAATAGCTTACGTCCTTTTGCCTTTTTGAACATCTGGACGGTGAAATTAAACAGGTCAGCCAACGGTTGCGGACCAGACGCACGGCCACCCATAGTCTTTAGGCGTTCGCCCGCTTCACGAACCCCTGACATATCCCACGAGGGAACTTGCCCTGCGTAAAGCAACGCAATCAGTTCGCGAAATGCTTTGGCCCAGCCAATCTTGCTGTCGCCAACCGTGATGACAATATCCGAATCATCGAAGTTATCTGAAACAGTGGGCAACTTGTCCACATTCTCCCGCTCAACAGAAAACCCGACACCCGTACCACACATAAGAATGTACATGCACTCATCGAACGAACGGGGGCTGTCTACAGGAATGTAGCTACAATTGTACCCACAGATGTTGTCTCGCGCAAGGGCCGGACCAGAAGTCATCATTGCCCGCATAGACGGCATCACCTCAAGATTCAAGATGGCCTCCCGAATCTCCTCTACAACTTTTGTATCTACTTTGTAATTACATTTACCCTGTACTTGATTAACCATAAAGTTTACGTACCGGTCAACAGTTTCATCCCAGTTTTCTCTGCGCTGTTCGTCTTCAAGCCAACGAGCGTAGCGCGACTTGTGGATAAATTGTTGATACGGTGTAGGTAGCATGTTGTTCATTTTTTTTCTTCCTTTGTTGCAATAAGTCTATTCAAGTACCACTGGGCTTTTTTGAGGTCTTCAAGTCCGTTTTTGTAACGGTATCTCCAGAGGTACTTGAGGATGTTTCCTTGCAGGTAGTGTTCGAAGCCGTCACCTGTCGCCGCCGCGATTGCGTCAAGGCACTCGATACCTGCCTGATTGTAGTGTGGCGGATGGTTAACATTGTCGGGCCTCACTTCTTCTAGCCAATCTACATCTTTCCACTGGCGTTTCATTTCTATGTCTTTCATTATTTTGTTGTAGTCTGTCATCTGTTATCTCCACTACCGCTAATTGTTCCCTTTGCCGCACGAGAGTTAAGCTTGTGAATATTCATCTCTGCGATTTGCTGTAGCGAAAATCCTAAATCATCTGCAAGGACAGCGCAATACCAAAGTACGTCACCAATCTCTTTTGCGATTTCTCCGTAGTAAAGTGCATCCGTGCGACCATCTCGAATGATTTTCTTTACCTTGTCTGCAACCTCACCGGCCTCACCAGCTAGACCCAGCGCAGGGTACACTATCTTTGATTCGTCCGGATAGATAGCCGTCTTGCGGGCTTGCATCTGGTAGTTGTTAAGATTCCAATTGTTCTTAATCACTGCTCTCTCCCAAAATCTACCTTCAAGATGTTCTCGCCCATGCGTTCGACTTTTCTTTTGTCTTCGTCACTTTCGTCTTTAAGAATCTCGTCAGCCAACTCTTGAAAAGACATGCGGGCCAATCCTGCGGACATGACTCTTTCGAAATCGTTCTCTAACAGTTCGACAAGTCCTGCAAGCATAACCGAACCCGCTGGAACGAACTCATCAGTTTCCTCATCTTTTGTTGTGTCGTACGCAGACATAGAGAAGCTGTCTTCCCCATCTTGACGAATAATCATATAGTACCGTTCAGGTAACAGACTGGCAACCTCCAGAGTCTTTTCAAATTCTGCGTCACTCATTTTTTAACCACTCCTCTGGTATGCCGCCCTCTGCCCACTGGAAACCATATCGGTTCGCCCAAGCAGCGTAGGTTGTTTTGCTTCCGCGATAAATCTTATTTCTAGCATTCATAAAAACGAATCGAATGTCAAGTTCCGGATGCTGTTCCTTTACAAGTTGCATCTTTACCCTGTCACCCTTGTCAAGATGGCCTTTGGCCTCAACGTAGATGTTCGTTTCGGGAATGTAAAAATCAGGAGTGTAGGTTCGCGGCTTGGGGATGTAAACCAGTTTCTCCTGTTCGTATTCAAACTGTATTCCTTTTTCTGTAAGTGAGCGGGCAATGCCCAGTTCAAAATTTGACCTGTATTTTGTACGTCTCATAATCCTTGCAACGGAAATCCCACCTTCATTCCTTCTAGCCTTTTCAAGAGATACTGTTCTACTTTTGGTGAACGCTTTTTTAGTCGTTGAATCTCTTCGGCTAAGAGAAGAGTCGGAAGGCATACAGTTGCTCCTTGCCTTAAAGTGTAAGCTATTGCCTGACACTCTTCTTCGATAGTCTTTATGTCACGGGCCTCTGTGTCTGACGATAGGCACCCACTGTCAGAATAGTTATCTCGAAGAGTCAGGGGAAGGGAGATGTCAAGGTTGCGAACCATGACGGTAGCCGGACTGCCACCACGTTTCTCGTGGGATTCCACAAAAACGCAGCGGAGTTCCGGATTCAGATTAAACAATTCCCTTGGATATGTGGGAGTGTAAAGTATAGGCACATCACAACTCCCGTTTAACCAGCTTGGTGTACCAGACGTGAGGCTTGAACTTGGCCCGTGAAGTTACCTTGGGACCGTACTCTGCCTTTGGCCAGCAGTGTTCTTTAAACGAACAGAAGGTACACGTCTTCGGCATAAGCTTATTGCCGGTTCGAATAACCTGTCCGTCAATCTTTACGGTTTCGAACTCGTCTTGGAACGGAACCTTAAATTCTTCGTCGTTGACGATAGCGTTAACACGACGCTCTGCTTCCTTTAGATAAGCCTCGCGGTCTTCGCTTTGGTCTTCGGGTGCTTGGACAAAATCCCACTCACCGGATGATTTGTTGATTACAATCCATCCGCCGAAGTTTTTGTTTTCTGATTCCCCGTACAAATGACCTTGCATAATGTATCCAAAAGGGTCGTCCTCCTTGATGACATCATATCCGCCACGTCCAGAGAATTTGTTTTCGAACGACCACGGGCTTGCGGTCTTGATGTCCCAAACTTTTTCTTCCCCGTCCACATCCAAAATAAGGTCAAGTGTGCCATTAATCTTTTCCCCAGCAATGTCAAGTGTGCAAGACTTTTGTTCGTCAACAACCTTGAGTCCAGCCGCCCGCATCACAAGGATTGCGAACGCTTCAAGAAGGTCTCCGGTTGCAAACCTTACGATGTCGTTGTACGCAACATCTTGGGTCATGCCCCTTTTTTCTAACTGTTGTTGGCAAAGAGGGCGTCCGACACCCGACATGCGGATGCGGTAGCCACTATTTCGAGAGAACTGTTTCCGCATTGCCGCTTTACAGTCCTCACCGAACTGTTCGATAAGCGGCTCAAGACGGGAGGAGTCAATCTCCCCCCGCCCTGCTTTTTGCAGAAAGTCCTGTACTTCTACAAGAGCCAGCATTGTTAGCCAGCCAAACGCTGAGAAAGGTCGATGTCATCACTTGACATCATTGCCTTTTGTGCAGCCTTGTACTCTTCGAACACAGATTCGTTTTGTCCGCGAACCGTGTCAGTGAACTTCTTGATAAGTTCTTTGTCGTTGTCCGTGATGCTTCCCACCTCTTTTACAAGGGAAAGCTTTGGTGTCCAGTAGACAACGCCACCGTTCTTTTGCTTTTCAGTAGTCAGTTCGATGACTGCCTTTTGCATAAGAATCTTTTTGTCTGTCAGGTTTTGTTTGATGAAGTCGCTGACGGGACGAAAGCCTGAACGCTTGAAGTAGGCTACGAATGCCATAGACTCAATCGGAGAAGCTGTACCGTCTGCAAGAACAGCGTCAGGTGCGTCAAGTATACCGTAAAGAACCTGATTACAGTTTACCGATTTGCTCAAAAGAACACGCGGGTCATCTGCACTCATGCTTTCTTCTTCAGCACGAGAAAGGCGTCCACACTTGTTACCACCAGCCGTATCAGGAAAGTCGCCAGAAAGAGACGGCTTTTGTACTGACTTGCAAGAGAAGCGGCCTTCTTCTTGGTCCCAGACTGACCATTCGTAGGTACGCATCAAGGGACGGATGTGAACCTTGTCAGCATACGCCGGAGCCGAACCGTTCCAGATTCGCCACGCACCACGCTTCAAGGTGATACCCTCATCGGTTTCAGTTTCGTAGTTAATGGTCAGACGAGGCAATCCCATCTTGGGCTTGGCACTATCGTCTGCCTGTCCACTGATTTTCATAAGGGCTTCTTCGTTACCCTCATCAAAAGCAGTTACAAAGGTGTCTAATTCGTCGTTCAAAGTCTGTAGTTCTGTACCCATTTTATCCTCTTTAGTTTAGGGTTGAAAACATATTATACGGTCAACACTTCCTTCAAGTCAAGCCAATTTTTACCCATTTTTAATTCGATACCAACTGGCATGTCATAAGAAACTCCGTATCTTTTCTTTGTTTCAAGAGGGATAGCTAACATACATTCAGCCATCACGTCAACACATTTTTTTTCTTCTCCGGGAAAAACATCCATGACAATCGAATCGTGAACCGTGTTGCAAATCACAGAACGCAACCCCAGTTCGCGAACCCGTTTATCCAACAAAACCAAAGACATAGGCAGTAGGTCCGCAGTTGCAAAACCCTGCACGGGGTAGTTGCAAATTGCAGTGCGGTCAGTGGCAGTGCCCCACTCTGTCCACCTTGCACTGGGAAAAGCGTATTGGCGTCCTGAAGGCAAGGTTATGTGTTTTTTAGTCACGGCATCTTTTTGCAGCTTGTCGTGCCACTGTGTAACCTCCGCGTACTTTTCTTTGAACGCAGTGTAATATCGTTTTTGGTCATCTGTTCCAGACACACCGCCATAAAGAGGCTTGAAGGTGTGCGCCTTTGCTTCTTGGCGTGTGCATCCAATGATGCTGGCTGTAATGCTGTGGACATCAGTTCCAGCCTCGACATCAGAACGAACTGCCGAATCGTTCGCAAGAAAACCTGCCACTCTAAATTCTAGCTGGGCATAGTCTCCTTCAAGAATCGAACCTCCCTCGAACCGGCTTTCGACAGCCCGCCTAATCTCAAACGTGCTACCTCGCGGCATGTTTTGGAAGTTCGGGTTGCGAGAAGACAAGCGTCCTGTCGCAGTAATGCACTGCATAAATTCTGTGTGGATGAATGCGTTCCCATCCATGTTGTTTTCCATCCCCTCAACAAAGGAGTTGAGATAGGTTCGAACAGCATTGTAGCGGATGTACGCTTCAGCAAACTCGCGGGCAGAACCACGCAACGATGTCATCACAGACTCTAGGGTATCCCTGTCTGTTTTGAAACCGGCTGACGCCACACTAAAAACACCTTGGGGGATAAGCTTGAACCCCGCAACCTCACCTGTCGATTCGTAGCGCACTCCGCTTCCCTCACAGGCTTTACAGACGCGAACCGCCTTACCTACCGTCCCATCCTTTCGGCGGGCCTTGTACCGCCCCAAACCGCCGCAATCGCCGCATTGACTACCACG
>Ga0255768_10007096_pt1 | contig 10557 bp, 15 predicted proteins | sample 071ome_33_FD_179983 | JGI IMG/M metagenome (GOLD analysis project Ga0255768, IMG submission 179983) | Coastal salt marsh microbial communities from the Groves Creek Marsh, Skidaway Island, Georgia - 071412AT metaG (version 2) | ecosystem: Environmental > Aquatic > Marine > Intertidal zone >...
TAGTATCGCATCTTCACCGTCACCGATGATACACTGATCAACCAACTTCTTTTGTACCAACACTTGGCCAAATGGTTGCAGTTTATCTAAACTTGTAAGTTTGATTGACTTGTGAGCCGCGGTAAATGCCGATACTTTGGCTCCTCTTCCTCCTACCACTATTTTAGAATTTATGTTATTGTCTTTTAATAGTTGCGTTATTTCAATAATGGCTTTATGAGTTAAAATACTAAAAATACTAAAACCAATATACCTTGAAGGATTCTTTTTAAAATAGTCTACAATCTGTTGATAAAACCTGTCTAATATTAATTGTTGTTGTTTGGTTAACGGATTATCTGGAACGGTGAAATAGCTCTGTATTTTTAAAAATAATTCTACGTTCCTATCACATAACTCTAATAGGTCAAGTCCAAAGTCTTTGGTCTGTGCTTGATACCCGTTATCTTGTACAATAGATTTTAATATAGCAGGCGCACTATATATTTGATCAAGGTCCCTATAAGGGATAGAACAGAATATAATATCTAACATTAAGCAATCCAGCCTTGCCCTTGTGCTTGATGTAACCAAGGATAAAAGTTATCTATAGTAAGGTTCCAAGTATGGTTAAAATCAATATAGCAGGTCTTTACTGTTGTTGATAATTGATGAAGCGGAAGTATATTATAACCATCAATATCTAATTCTACTTCAATGGCCTGAGGGTGTTCTCTTTTAATATCAATATTAATATTAATAGAATCTTCAAGGGACAGTTGTTGTGTTAATGTAAAAGGTTTGTTAACTAAGTTATCAAACAAAAGTTGATCATTGATAGTTACTCTACAAGGAATCTGTTCGCCAACAGGAGACAATGTTAAATTTAAATCTAACTTTAACGCTGACTTAATATCCTTGGCTTCGTAAAAATTCTTCATATTCTGGTAGGTAGTCTAATATATTATTATTATGTATTGACTCATATGCTTGTATAAACTTAATTAAATTTTGTCTTTCCTCAACAATGTTGTCTGGTTCAGTGTGGTTTGTTAAAAAGTCAATATACTCAAATACAATATCGCTTATAACCGAATCTGTTATTTCAACAACTCTTCTATTAATTATTTTATCGTTAGATCGTTTTAGATTGTATTTGCTGACAATGTTATTTAATTTGTTGACAATCTGTTGTTTTATTTCTTTTGGTAATAGTTCCATTCTTAGGCAACTTGGGTCATACAGTAGATTACAACTTTCTGCTATAATTTTATTTTCTATCATAAATTCAAACAGTTGATCTAAATGATATACACTAAAAAGATTTGGCGTAATTCTCAAACTAATAAAGAGATCAGTTTTTTCTCTCAGTGCTAAAAACTTTTTAATGTTAGATATTACATTGTTAATTTTACTTGGCCATCGTACATAATCATTTAATGGTGTTACGGCTTCTATGCTTAATCCAAGATGTACTGCTTTAAAATTTTGGATAATGTGTTCTATTCTTTCATCATATACAGTACAGTTAGTGGTAGTACCTAATATAGTATTTTGAGCAATACCTTTATCAATTAATTGATTACAGATATTATAAAAACTCTTCATGTAAAGTGTTTCACCACCTAATAAATGAATATACTTTAACGAAGGTAGTTCCCCTACTTCATTAACAAACTTATCTACTAATTTTTGATCATCAGTCCAGTTAGTCATAGTACCTGGATCTTTAAACAATATAGGTTCAATTTTATGTAACCGTTGATGATCTTTTATGACTCTACTACTATATCTTGGTGGGCACATAATACATGCTGAGTTACAAGTATTACCAAGATCAATCTGTAGGTCTACAGGATGATTTTGTGTTTTGCCTTGATTTAGAAAACTGTACTCAAATTGATTCCAATGTGGACTTGAGCAAAATGTTTTATTAAAGTTTGATTCTACTATTCCACTTTTGAGTAGTTGGCGTTGTCTTCCGGATACTTTGCCTTGCTTTTGTTCGTACTGACACTCACTACAAATTACAGGAGTTTCACCATTGAGCATATTAGTTCGAAGGATGTTTAAACTATCTGATTGTAAATATTCAGTTAACGAAGTGTCAGCAACAGAATGTTCAATGGTTACACCTTTTTCTCCCCATCTACATGGTTTATAATCACCTTCGGGTGAGATTCTAATATGAAACCATGGACTGGAACAAAAGTTTTTCTCTAGCATTACCTATTTTCAATAACCTTGTCTGCTAGACCATATTGAACTGCTTCTTCTGCTGATAAGAATGTATCATGCTTCATTGCTTCATACAATTCATCATACTGTTTGCCAGCAGTGTTGTGTTTTACATAAAGTTCAGTTAAACGTTTATTAATACGCTTTGATTCTTCAAATGATCTACGTGCATCTTCAAACTCTAGTTCTTGTACGTGTACTGAGCCTTGTGTGCCTGGTGTACCTGATGATACTCTGTGTATCATTGTACGACTTTCTGGTAACACTAGTCGCTTACCTTTAGCACCTGCCTGTGCTAAGAAACTTCCCATTGAACATGCCTGTCCTAGAACAATAGTTGATACATCTGGTTTGATGTACTGCATGGTATCATATATTGATAGTCCTGCTGTTACAGAACCACCAGGCGAGTTAATGTAAAACAATATATCTGCTTCTGGGTTTTCTGCTTCTAAGAATAACATCTGAGCCACAATAGCACTTGCTGATTCTTGTCTTACTTCTGTATCCAACATAATAATACGATCTTTAAGTAGTCTCGAGTATATGTCGTAACTACGTTCACCTTGTGGTGTTTTTTCAATAACTATTGGTACTAAATTTGGCATTGTTATTCCTTTAATATTCTATTCAATTCTAATAAACTGTCTTCTAACTTTTGACTTCTTGATTGGTCAATCTTATCTGTTGCTTGTATGAACATAGCGTATTGCTCATCATTAGAGACTTTTCTATTCATATATAATACAATATCATTTAAGTTATGTCTAGTCAATTTGGCTGATATTGTATCTTTTATGTGTTTTGGTAATATTGATATATCGTAAAACTCAGGATATGATACCATTCCAATATAAGGTTTTTCAAAACCTTGTGTTAAACACCAATCAATAAACTCAGGAACATACCAAACATTTAATATACTAACAGTGTGTCCAATATTACATTTGATGTTAAACTGCTTGGCTTTTTCTTGATAAAATTTAATGTTGTCTAATACTTCTTCCCATTTTCCAGGATATCTTAAATATTCATATACAGATCCTGTGCCATCTATACTTAAATGAAACTTAACTTCTTTAAATTGTTTAAACTTATCCCACATTTGATCACTGGGTAGTTTGGTAGCGTTAGTGGTATAAGACAAACTTATCTGGTCAGCTCTTGGTAATAATTTATCAATAAAGTTTTCGTGTTCTTCTTTATTGCTGACCCAAGGTTCTCCTCCGGCAATTAATATAAATTCTATTTCTTTGGATATACGATCAATGTCTTGTTTGTATTGTTTACTTTTAAAAAAGTCATTATGGTCATATATTACTATTTGATTAAACTCTTCTTTTAGTCTTTGTTCTTCTTTGATCCATCCACTTGACGCATAACTTGAGCAGGTTCTACAGGCTAGATTACATGTATTACCAAATGTCATTGAAACATATTTGTATGATCCTTGAGGTTCTTGTTCGTTGAATAGATACTTCCAATCTATTTGCCTTTTGCTGAGTATACCACTGGCTTCATCATCCCAACAACGTTGACACCCTTTTGGTTTTAAGCCTTGATCTAATTCTTGTTTTAATTGTTCAAGCTCAGGATTGTTTTCATATTCGTCAAGACTTTTACCAAGACTACCTCGGTATTTACAACATGGTCTATAGTTTTGTTGAACATCTATGTCTATGCCATGCCATGGATGAACGCACTGTGTTTTACTTGATTTCATTTACAATATTTTCTATATTATTTTCTTCTACGTACTTATAAAAGCGATCTCTATTATGTATCAGTTTAGGTATTAGACTTATAAACTTTGTTTGTAGCCAACTAACATTTTTACTTGCTTCGCATAGGACAACCAAAAAGTCAACAAGATTATCCTGTGTAATTTCTTCAGGGTAGATATCTAAAAAGTCTTTTTCATAAGTTAGGAAACCACGATCATGTAACCATTTAATACCTAGGTCATCTGCGTAGACAAAGAACGGACGTAGTCCTACAATAGGTTTATATATTTTTTCACTAACAAAGTATGCCTGATTAATGTTAGGCCAAGTTTCTGTTACTATGTTTAAGAAACTTGAACACCATAAGTCTGTTCTGCCTAGACTTAGTATGTCATTAACAATTACAGAACCTGCTTCAGGTGCTGATGTTATATAGTTATCTATGTCATTATCTAATTGTCTATGCCGGTCCATGGTAACTATACCTTGATCCACAATACCACAATCAACTAAGTTGTTATATAGTTCCAGTCTATGCTTGTGTGGTTTACGGTTATAGGATAGAAAAGGTTTAACAACAGTTCTATGATTTAATAACTCTTCATCTGTGGGTAATGTATATTTGTCGTTGACAACATGAGCCCAAAAGTCTATAAAGTAAGGACTATCATAATAACCAACTTCGTAAACAGGTCTGTCAAACTTGTTTTTATTAACGATACTAGCATCATTAAATGATATTAATATAATTTTGTCTACAGTATTAGAGTTAATCCATTTCTGTACTTTTAGATTATATTCATCAGTGTACCAAGTTGAATCTATAACAACATCTGTATCTTGTAATTGATTGTATAATGGTTGTAATAGATCACGAGCATATCGACTCATTTTAAATTGATCACCCCAACCATTGTTAAAGTACTTAAAAGGCACTAGGTACCTCTTTTTTAAATAACTGTTTATTGCGAACAGCAATTTCTGTTGCTTGTTTCATTATAGGATTCCACTCCCAATCGCCCCAGGCATATATCTGTGTTATAACATCTTTCATACGGTTCCAACGTTCGTATCCTTCATACTGATCATAACTTTCGTCCCAACAATCAGCCCAAGTCTCAAAACCTTGTTTTCTAAGATTCTTAAGATAATTCTTTGGTCCGTAGACTAACATAGGCTTTTCCCCTATAATAGGTCTTACAGTTTTTTCTGTAGGGAAGTAAGTATCTCCTCTGACAAAAGTTTCACAAACTAACTCAACATCAAACTGACCGTACCAATTTAACATATTAAGTTGCACTTTTAAAAACTGATTCTTTTGATCCGCAAAGTCAATGCTTTGATATTGATCATCTACTGAGTAATTGTCAATGCTAGGTATATCAAATTCCTTAACCCACGATTCAAAACTATATATGTTGTCTACCCAGTGTTCTATATCTGATCTATGCTCATAGTTGATATGATCTTCGCGTAGTGAGCTTAAAAACACGTTTAAACGACGTGATAACCAGTATAATATTGCTAGTCTATCTAGATTTTTACGACCTATAAAGCAACCTAGTCTTGTTTGACTCTGTTGTTGTTTACTAAACTTATAAATCTCAGTTGCTTGTTTACAGTATATAAACCAATGGTTCCAACGCTTGGGTTGATAGGTAAATCTAATTGGTAGTTTCTCATACCAGTTTGGTGTAGTAACTGATATTTTATCTAAGTCTCTACCTGAATTTAAGAGTATGTCCACTACTCCGCATTGATTTAAACTTGGACCTTCTTTATCAGTTGTTAGTTCAATTAACGTATCAGGGGAGGTTTGTAAGAACTCTATAAACTCATCCTTGTTTAGTAGACAATCTTCAAATATCTGTAATTTAAATGTAGCCATGATAAATATACTTATTATACAAGACAATACCTTATGAGATTTAAAGAATTCAACTTACAAGAAGGCGGACAAAGTAGTGGCGCTAGATATAATTCAGAACTAGCATTGTTGTCTGTTTTCGCTCCAGGCAAAAAATCATTTAACATTGAAGATATTGAAAATAGTTTTGATTTATCTAAAATTGAAAACAGTGATATTTTTGTTGAGCAAGTAAAAAGATTCTTAATTCCATCATATAGCGAAAAAACTTTTATTGCTTGGCAACAGTATGCTGAAAAATATCTTCCATTGGTCAAAGAAAAATTAGGTGGATTGCCTAGTAAATTCAAATGGGTAGGTGGAGATAATGCTGGTCCTGTTGCTGACATAGAATTTGTAGATCATCCAACATGCTCAGGCATTAGTGTTAAAGATGCTGGTGGCATTACTCTAAGAAACTTAACGCCAAAAGCATTAGGTCTTGATGTTCCTAGAGGTCTTGATGTGTTTGCTCACTATAGTGAGAAGTCATTTTTAGAAATGAAGAAAAAAGTATTTGAAGATGCTATGGCTGAAGCAAAACAACAACCAGGTGTTCCGCTGGTTCCTGTTAAAGAGCCTTACAGCATTACATATAATGAAGACTCTAACACTTTTACATGTCAAGGTAAAAAAACTGTTGAAGCTACAGCACAAGAAATTTTAAGCAAAATTGGTACTTCTGCCGCATGGCAAAGACCGTTTGGTGATTGGTTACAGGCAAATTGGCCAACAGCAAAAAATTATGCTAAAGCCATGTATATTGGTGTTGCTAAAACATTTGAAGAGATCATTGAAAATAAACTTCAGGACAGTGCTAGTCTACATACAGCATTGGCTTTTGAAGAGAAGTCGTACTTCTATGCCAGCACCAGAGCTATGTACTATGTGCCGTCTGTTGAAGAACTAGGTGAAGATCTAGTGTTAAAAAATATTCGTTATGGTGAACCTGATGGAACTTCTCAGAGTTATATTGCCGAAATTGGTACTCCAGACAGTTTAGACAACACAGAAATAACAATTTATATTCGATATGCTAACGGCATGTTTGAAGCTAACCCTACTGTTAGAGTTCAAAGCATTAAAAAACCTCAACACATTTTGTGGGAACCACTAACTTAATATCTACCTGATATAAAAGTTAACGTTTTTGTAAAGATCTAAATCATCCTGGTATATGTAATCCCATACTTTTTTAATTGTTGGATTTTTATATAATTCTTTCCAAGCACGTCTATAATCTTCATATTCTTGAGTGTCGTTTGATTGATTTTCTCTACCGTCAAGCCTAGTAGTACAATTAAATTTATCTTCAAAAAATCTATACATGTTGTTTGCTAAACCTGATCCACACTCAAACCAAGTAGTTTTTGATACATCAACTCCTCTAATAAACGATACCTGCGGAGCCGCATGTTCATCTTTAATTACATCTAACATATCAATAGCAAACTGATTAATTTCTTTAAGACTGATACCAGCTATTACTTTATCACAAAAAGGTCTTTGACTTAGCCAACGTTGTCTTGGATGTCTAAGTACAATTATATTTTCATAAACAGATTGATCAACATTAATTATAGTATGTCCCCCAGCACCGTGCCAACTCGATTCCTTACTACACAGTGTAAGATATTTTTTACACCAACTGCTTGAATTTTTTGGAATATTAACATAGAACAGATTTATGGTTGGGATGATAAGACAATCGCCATACTGATGACTACTAGTCCAGGGTGTTGGTAATAATTCAGTAACATTGATCATATACTATATTTAATAAAAAACCCACCGAAGTGGGTTTCTCTTTGGTAGCAAGTTACTGTTAAATTGTTTCGTCAAGTGCAAAAGTTTGCACATCAACTGGATTGTCAACAATAACTCTTTCTTGAATACCGTTAGGATAAACTTTAACGTCATTATTTGCTAATGGATCATAGTTATCTTCTTGTTTGATCAACGGTGTATCTTCAACAACAGGTGTTTCATTGTTATCAATTCTGTTAGCATTGATCTCAGCATCTAGTTCTTTAAATGCTTTATCTCTGTCACCACTAAACTGCCTCATAGCTTTTTCTTGTTGTCTAATAGCTCTTAGCACGTTTTCTTCAATTGGATAGTTTGCTAGAACATATATTCTAAACATCTTACCTTCTCGAACAACCACACTGTCCATTTGTTCGTAACCAGCAACTTCTGCTTCTGTTACCAGTTTCTTAACAACAATCTCATTGTCCTCAATGGTCAATGGTGTATCAGCACCAACTTCCCTGATATACTGTTTAAAACGTGAACTTACCTGAGCACTAATTTTGTTAGCCAACTGTTTTTCAACATCTAATATTGCTTTATCTTTAGCCAATGATAAATTAGTTGAAGCACCAGTACCTGCTACATATAATTCTTTTGATGAATCATGTGCTGGTAATTCTGTATACCAATTTGGTAAATTACTAATTGTTTCATGTACTATTTTTTCTTGCTGAGTTTGTGGACCACTAGCACAGCCAACGACTGCTACCACGGCCACAGCACTTACTATTTTACGAATGTCCATTATAACTCTACCTTCCTTATTAAAAAAATATACTGCCATTATACTACCTTTATTAAAACTTGTCAACCAAAACGAATTGATCACCTTCCACCTGACAAGCAATACCATTAAATGAATTCAATTTTTCTTGACTCCATTCAACATCCTGTACCCACCAACATGGTGTTCCATTATACATAAACGGTCTACGATGTTTTGGGCTACCTTTAAGTTTACCAATAGGCAATACAGCACCTACTTTCTTTAACTTATAGTGTTTGGCTTTTTCACCATCAGCACAGGTCATGTCTTGGTTAACTGTTACTAACTGTTCACCGTGTTGATGTACAAATCCTTTGAGAGCCTGTTGTTTTGCCATACCACATGCTGTGGTTGCTGATATGTTACCGTCCCACTCTTGCTCTCCATATACTGGATACCACTGATCCGCATACTTGACTTCAAAACTTACAAAACATGATTTAGTACCTTGTTCTGTTGGAACCAATGCTGTTTTATAATTACGTGTTTCTTCAATGTTTATAGGTTCAGGTGACTTAGTAGCAATTTTACTTTCAATGCTACATTCAGCAAACGTCACTGCTGGTGCTACAAGACCTATTATAAGCAGTTGTTTCTTAAGGTCATTAAATGTTGATTTATTAACCAATTGTAGTCTCCTCTTCCTAATAAACTTAGTCTACGTTGTGCTTCTGGATCTGTAACCCAACGCCAAGGTGTTGCATACACTTCTATTCTGGCTGTTAGCCTTTGTGCTTTTGAATTTCTAAAACTCTGTAACCATTCCACTTGTTCTTGTTTACGAGAACAGTCGGGTTGAAAATGATCTAAATCATTGTCATTCATTGGCATTTCAGCATTAGCTGACTGGGTTGCAATTATAACGCAACTGCCAAAGAGCACGTTTATAATGGCTCTTTTGAGTTTCATAATGTTCCTCCGTAATCACTGGTGATTTGTCTGCTTCTGTGCGTTCTACTAAAAAGGCTTCTATTGCTCTAAAGTTAGCACAATCATTAGGCATGACTGCTACTGCGTCAGGTACATTACCTACGTTATAAGTAGCACATCCTGTTGATAAAACTGCTGTTAAGATTACAATATATTTTTTCATATTAATATTATACGAAAAACGGATTTTTTGGTCAACCTTTTCCTGACAATCTTTTGATTAATTCTAGTATCTCTTTTAACCCTAGATCTACGTGCATATCCTCGGCTTTAGTTACACCAAAATTCCAAGCATTGTTTGGATTATATGCAAAAGGATTGCCTTCTACTGAAACTTTTACTTCACCTCGACGCTTAGTCATCTACTACTCCTAACACATCAGCCTCGTCAATGATTAGCATTTCTATACCATCTATTTTAACAGGTGTTCCTGTGCCTTTAGGAATCATAACATGTTCACCTACTTGATGTACGCTACCTAAAAACTTGCCTTTCTTTGTTTTAAGTCCTTCACCTACACCAATAACTTCTGCACGATCTGGATCTGTTGAATCTGGTCTATATAAGATAATTCCCAAATCTGTTTTCTCTTCTTGATCTACAAGTTTTACTGCTAGTCTACTGCCTACTACTTTTTGTTTCATTGCATATCTCCAATAATTCCGTTTTCCATTTGTTCTTCGTGTTTTCTTAAACTAGGCCATTGATCTATCCACTCTTGTGGCATTTCAATTGGTCCATTATATCCTGGTGCAGGACGATTTGTAGTGTTTAATAATTGCTTACGATACTCTGATTCTATTTTTGCTGTTTTCATATCAGCAGTGTTAGCACAACCTGTCAGCACAAATAATACTATGCCTACGCATAATATTGTCAATATACTCATTACACCGTTATACCATTTCATAATAACTCCAATTCTTTAGCACGATCTGCTACTTGAAAACTAGCAAGATTCTTTGCTTTACTTTCACACATTATATCTGATTTTTCTAAAAATGTCAAGGCCCAATCTGTTACAGGCTTGTTCCAGTAAAAGTCTGAATGAGCTCTTAGTTTTGCTTTCTTGTATCCAGATTCTAACAATATGTTTAGATCCGGCCGACTAAGACTATCATGCTCGGTAAGAATGTCTTCCCTTGATACTGAGTAGTGTATAACTGGACGCTGACCGCGCCAACTATCAATGACTCTGCTA
>Ga0255768_10007100_pt1 | contig 10553 bp, 5 predicted proteins | sample 071ome_33_FD_179983 | JGI IMG/M metagenome (GOLD analysis project Ga0255768, IMG submission 179983) | Coastal salt marsh microbial communities from the Groves Creek Marsh, Skidaway Island, Georgia - 071412AT metaG (version 2) | ecosystem: Environmental > Aquatic > Marine > Intertidal zone > Salt...
GTCCGCCTCGCGCATCGCTATTTATGCTAGTGTTACCTTTTTTGACCGCGGAAACCGCGCTGGTGCTCCCGACGAGCGCGACGACGAACGCGAGGATGAGTTTCACCGCGGATTTTCTCTCCTCTTTCACCTCCACCTTCTTCGTCGGCTTCGAAGACGAAGCGCCGCCGTCGTCAGCCAAATCCTCGTCGACATCCCCTTGCGGGTACCCGTTCTTGGTCAAATACCTTAATACAGCCTTATCCACGCCTCCACTGTAACGCACCCAAAAATCTCGATCGTCGCTCAACCATTGCGGTATCACGTGATGTTCGTCGTCGCCGGCGACGTCCGAAGTCCTCGCCAACGCGTCGTCCCCTTCCCTACACACAACACCAATTTGGAAATCCTTAAGTTGCTTCCAAGCGGTCAACGAATGAATCTCCGTGAACTCTTCCGTCGCGTCTTTCCCTAAACTCCTCGCGATGGCCAGCGCCGTCGACACTTGTCCGGCGTTGTTAAAACCCGGGTGCGTTTTTGCGAAAGAGGTGATGTCGTAGACGCGGTCGTGGACTATTATCCATCCGTCGGAGATTCTTGCGTGTTTGCTAACTTGACTTTTGGTGAATTTCCGCCAGCGATTATATTCCTCGTCGGACGGGCCAGACGTGAGTTTATAGGAGGAAGACTTCTTCTTCGTCTTTGTTTTGTCTTCTTCCATTATCGCATCGACTTCTCGTTTTTCGAGAGAGAGAGACGGAAGAAGACCGGGCAGTGTGTGTGCGCGCGTTTGTCAAACGAGCGCGACGGTTAGAGGAAAGGCGACCAAAAGGCATGAAACCCTAAATTACAACGTCAAAAAAGAGATACGCTAAACGACGCGCGCGCGCACAAATCCTGGCGTAAGAGCCCACAACACAAAGACACACGCAAAAGAAGCAGAAGAGAACGCTGCTGCTGCGTCTACACAAAACACCATCTCTTTACTACAACGCGTTTTTTTCGTGCGAATAAAAAATCAAAAGTAATACTAATAACAATGGGCTGCAGCGCGTCCAAACCTGCTCTTGAGAAGAGCGAATCCGTGCGAGATGGCACCTGGTACTCCAAACACGTCCAAAACCAAGGCGGAGACGTACCTATGCACTTCGATAAAGTCGTCTCGAACGATTATAACATTTCGAAGAAGAAGATTGGAACCGGGATGCAAGGGTCGGTGTACGAAGGGACGAGTAAGAGCGATTCGGGAGTTAAAGTTGCGATTAAAGAGACACACATTGGCGCCATGAATAGCAACAGCGGGGAGCGAAGGAAAGAGGCGTACGCGGAGCTGGAAACGCTGTCGAGAATGCGACATCCGAACATCGTTCGTTTGATTGCGGCGTATCAGACGAGCTCGGAGTTACAGCTGGTGATGGAGAAAATCGACGGGAAAGGTTTGATTAGCTATTTAGTCGAGTGCGACGAGAAGTTGGCGTCCGGCGCGCAGACGGAGAAGGAGCAAAAGGAGGAGAAGTTTGCGCTGATGCGACAGTTGTGCGACGCGGTGGCGCACGTGCACGCGAGGAACGTGTGTTTTAGGGATTTGCAGCCGGAGAACGTGATGATTACGAATCAGGAGCCGAGACAGGTGAAGTTGATTGATTTCGGCCGAGCGGTGGTTTTAAAGAGAAAGGACCACATGGAAGGGGATTTACAGCCCATGGGTACGAGTTTGTTTCAAGCGCCCGAGGTGGAGAAGAGGTGGGAATACGGACAAGCCAGCGATATGTGGGCGGTTGGTGTGTTCTTGTATCTCTTGATTAGTAATAAGATGCCATTTTCGAGGACCGTGGAAGGCGTGTACGCGGTTCTCAGAGGATCGTACGAACCGTTCGACGAGACGTTTAACAAACAGGCGAGAGATTTAGTCTCGAAACTGTTGGTGGTGAACCCAAATTCGCGCATGAACGCCGCGCAAGTGAACCAGCATAAGTATCTGAGAAAGTTTATTCACATGAAAGAAGGATATCAGAAGGCTGGGACGAATGTGAGCAGAGAGAGGGACATTTTAGTGCCGGCGCCGATGCAAAAAGATGTCGAGCGGTCGCTGTTGGCTTTGGAAGAGACGAAAGATATAACGAAAGAGTGCGTGACGATTCTGTGCGAGCTGAGCGCGCAAGACGTTGCGACTTTGAGACGGTGGTTGAACATGAGTTCGGAGAAGAGCGTGCACGAAGGCAAAGCGAACCCGGTTGGAATGAATTTGAAAAAAAACAGAAGAAGAGAAGACGGCGACGAGGACGAAATCGAGGACGGTAATTCGAGCAACGAAGGCACGAGAACGAGCAACAGTTCTTTTTCCTGGAACGACGATTCTACGCATCGGGGGAATGCCAGCGCTAAAGGCGGTGGGTTAGCGCACTTGGCGCATTCGTTTAGAAGAAGTTTAGACGACGATCCCGAGGCGAGAAGTTTCATCGGGTTGGCGCACGAACAAGGTTTGAGTTCGCTCGACGAATTGATCACCGCGTGCGTGGCGTCTGGGTTATTTGCTACCGCAGACCAACTGGTCGAACTCGAGAGCAAAGTTTTGGCGAAGAGGAAGAGCAAGATTGGCGCGAACGAGGCGACCAAAATTACCTCTTCCAAGAACGCGCAAGAGACGATTCGAAACACCGTTTTAGTGCGACACGGGGATTTACTCCGGTTAGTTGAAACGACGCAGTTGGAGCACATGAAAGAAGCATCGTTTAATATTGGTGATAATGAATCGAATTCCAGTAGCTCGGCGACTCTGATTGAATCGTCCAGTTTCTACGCCGATGCGAAGAAAAAAATTAGTCCGGAACAGCGCCCCTCGCGAGACGCGACGGGCTCGTTGGAAGGGTCTCTCAGAGGTGGCAATTCGTTCAGGAAACCGAGAGGCGGCATGCCGGCGACGTTAAATCGCAAATTAGAGGAAATTAAGCGAGATGCAAGTTTCGATAACATCGCGGGTGCATCTGGAGGGAACGCGAGAGCTTTGGTGCGGAATTTTTCGTCTGGAAGCCTCCTCGCCCATAGCGAGTCTAACGAGGAATAGAGTTATAATTATTTATTTATTTAATAGCAGCAATACACAGGTAGCGGCGTGCAGTAGCACCGACGAAAAAAAGCGAATGCATCTTTATTCTATACGAACGCATATATATGACGGACCTTCTTCATTTCATTAGTATTTACACAAAATCATTCACTATGTACAGACTCTCTCTACAGACTCTCTCTATCCTTCGTTTCCTTTTTTACGGCGCAGCGGGGACGCCTTCGCCGCCCCAGCCCCAGAGCAACTCACCGCCCGCTTTTTCAGCCATTTGCTGCATCCAACCTCCGGGAGTCGGGCCAGCAATCGTAGCGTGTTCCATTTTCACCCCTCCGTCCGGTTCGTTGTGCACTCTCACGCGATACCACGGGTTGTTCAACATGCCCATGACGTTCCACGTCGGTCGTTCAGGCATGAAGTTTTGCGATTGGTCCACCGCGCGGAACAAAATCTCTTTGCACGACGGGTCAAACAAAACGGAAGTGTCCAACTCGTACTCCCACATGCACCAACACCAGTGTCTGGCTTTATCTCCGGAACCTCCAGCGGCCCATCTCGGGGTTTCTCTCACGTTGATATCCGCCAACTTCCACGACATGCCTTGATCGAACGATACCTCGGCACGAATAACTTTCCTACCACCTCCGGAATACGCGTAACCTTTCATCACGTATTTCGTCGTCGACGGTTTAATTACCTCTTCGTGCGCGGGATACGCAATCGCACCGTTAATGTTCAATTGGTTGATGATGTATTCCTCTTTAAACCACCACTTATCTTTCGTCGCGATTTCCGCGTCCACCGTCGGCGGCAACACGCGATTATCGTTGAAGTGATAAAAGTTGTTACTCTCGCGATCCGTCACCGTGATTTCCGTCAAAAACTTAATCATTCTTCCGCCGATGTACCCGGGAATGATAATTCTTACCGGGTACCCGTGGTCTGGGTGTAATCTTTCCCCGTTTTGTTCGTACGCGACGATCACGTCGCACGTCGGATCCAACGCAGTCTCCATATCGATGGACGTCCCGTACGATCCCGGTCCACCGTCTTGCCCGTCGTAACTTTTCGGCAATTCATCTTGCGGCCCGTTCAAACAAACGAACCTCGCCCCAGGTCCAGCTTTATAAATCCCCGCTTTATTCAACAAAACTCTCAGCGGCACGCCTTTCCAATACGTGTTCCCGACCGCGCACGGCCCCCAATTAAACCCAATCGAAGATTTAATCATGTTCTGTTCCTTCCTTCTGTTCCCCGCACAGACGACTAAACACGGAAACTGTTCGTACGGAAGTTTCGAGAGCTCGTCCATGCCGATGTCGTACGGTTTCTTCACGTTTCCGTTGATTTTAATCCGGTGCGTATCCCACTCCAGTTTCGGCACCGCGCCGTGGTTTCGAACGATGTGCAAGTTCACCGGCGAAATAAATCCGTAATCGAACAACTCTGGCAAACTCGCTTCCACGTTGAACGGATGTTTCCCGGTCAAACGAATCAAATTCGGGTGACGCTTCACCCAATTGTCCGGGGTTTTCGCGTCCCGCTCGTCCACGGCCGGGTAGTGTTGCGCGAGATATCTCGATTTCAAAGCGTCCGCGTCGTGGTTTTTGTTCATCGATTGGTCGACGTTCCACACCGCTGCGTCTCCGTCCTTCTCGTTATCATCGCCGCTTTTATTGTTTTTATTATTCAGAACGGTTTTATCCAAAACGGTTTTGATCCCGGCGCCGGCAACCGCAGAGGCGACGATTGGTAACACCATGATGATTCTGTGTATATATGCGCGTGTGTATCTGTGTGTGCGCGTCTCTCGCGTGTTTTGTGGGGAAAAAAAAGTGCCCTTTTGACGCGTAGTAAAAGTGAGCATCCTGACCTTTTGTCGTACAAAAACAGAGCACCAAAGGACAAGATTCGGACCTTTTTTCGGCGACCAAGCGTCGCGATATTTTTCAAAAATTTTTGTTTTTGCGTTTTTGGGCACTTTTTGGATACACGTTCGATGCTTTTTGATTGATTTTTCTTCGGGAAAAAGAAGAAACGAAAAAGGCGTAAAAGGCGTTCGCACAAAACACACATCTTTACACCACATATTTATTATACGCGCGCTCGCTCGCTCGAGAAGAGATTTTTGAAGCGTAAAAGAACGAAGAAGCTCGCGTCGGACACAATTGTCGTTTTGGTCTTCCAGCGTGCTTTCGAAGAAGAGAGAGAGGCTTTTTGTCGGCGCGGCGTTTAAAAAAAAAAGCGTCGTTGGTGCTTTTGACAAAAACATCCACAACTCGTGTCCTTTGGTTGCATAGATTCCTAAATTTCCCGTGACGCGTCTTTATCTGTGCGCGACACGCATCGACTTCTTTTTAAAAAAGAGAGAGGATGACTGCCGCCGCCGCCGCGCGATGCGTAAAAGAAGAAGACAGACTCGCGAAAATGGACGACGTGGAACTCGCGACGCTTCTTCAGCGAAACGGCGGCAGCATCGCTTCCGTGAGGAAGTACGATTCTCAGGCTCAAAATCCAGACGTGAAAGATGTAAACACGCCGGACAACTGGGTCGCGCGACATCCGAGATTAGTCCGGTTAACTGGAACGCACCCGTTTAACTGCGAACCGGAATTGAAGATGTTAGAGGAGAGCGGGGACGTGACGCCGGCGAGTTTGCATTTCGTGAGGAACCACGGGGCGGTGCCGAATCTGGAGTGGGATACCCACCGGGTCGTGGTGGAGGATTGGAGTTCGACTTCTTCGTCGTCGAAGGAAGGGGGCAAACCGAAAAAGTCGAAAACGTTTTCCATGAAAGATATTTGCGCGTTACCGCGAGTCACAAAACCGGTGTTGCTCGTTTGCGCGGGAAATAGACGGAAAGAACAAAACATGCGGAAGAAAACCATCGGGTTCAACTGGGGCGCCGCCGGATTATCAAACTCGTTGTGGACCGGAACGCCTTTGCGGGAGGTGCTGTTCAAACTCGGCATTAAAGAACCGAAAGAAGGTTTGTTCGTCTGTTTTGAGGGACCGGAACGCGAGTTGCCGAAAGGTGAGCTTGGGACGTACGGAACGAGCATTCCGTTGCACAAAGCGTTAGATCCGAGTCAAGACGTGATGATCGCGTACATGCAAAACGGAGAAAAGTTGAAGCCGGATCACGGTTTTCCGGTGAGATTAATCATTCCCGGATACATCGGTGGGAGGATGATTAAATGGTTGTCGAAGATTACAATCACGACCAAGGAGAGCGATAACTTTTACCACTTTCGGGATAATCGGATTTTACCTCCACACGTGGACGAAAAACTTGCGGATTCGGAAAACTGGTGGGAAAAACCGGAGTATATTTTCAACGAGTTGAACATCAACTCGGCGGTAACGTCGCCGGCGCACGACGAATACATACGATGTAACTACGAATCCAACTCGGACGAGAAAGATTATTTGGTGAAAGGTTACGCGTATACCGGCGGCGGGAGGAAAATTACGAGATGTGAAATATCTCTCAACGGTGGATACACGTGGGAGTTGTGCGAGATTCATCGACCGTCGAAGCCGACGGAATACGGGAAACACTGGACGTGGGTGAAATTTTCTAAACTCGTCGAACGAAGTAGACTGGTAGAATCGTCCGAAATCATCTGTCGAGCTTGGGATGAAGCGAATAACACGCAGCCTAGAGATTTGACGTGGAATTTGATGGGTATGGGGAACAATCCTCAGTTTAGAGTGAAAACGAGCGAAGTTGAGTTTGAAGGAAAACGTTTCGTGAGATGCGAACACCCGACGGAGCCGGGGACGTTGAAAGGCGGATGGATGGGAAATACCGCAGGTGAATGGGAGCCAGTGATTGAGCAATTGGACGGCCAACGAGCCGGAGAGGAGATTGATCTGACCGTGCGGGCGAAAAAGAAGAGAGAAGTTGTGAACGTCGCTGCCGCGTCGAACGTCGTCCAAGGAGCGAAACCGCCGTCTTCGGAGGAGCAAAAGAGAGTAGAATCGCCGAAATCCATCATCCCAGCGGATGCGAAGTATTACACCGAAGAAGAAGTCGCTAAGCACAACTCCGAGGACGATTGCTGGATCATCGTGAAAGGGAAAGTGTACGACACGAACGCATATTTGAAGGAAGGTTTACACCCGGGAGGGAATGCGTCCATCACCATGAACGCGGGCGAAGACACGACGGAGGATTTCGAGGCGGTGCATTCGGCGAAAGCTTGGAAACAATTGGAACCGTATTACATTGGTGAGGTTGGTATAAAACCATCGTCTTCAATGTCTGATGTCACGAATCTCGTCCCGAGTAGCGTTGGTGAAGTCGCAAAAGAAGCGGCGGAAGAAGAGGAGAAGAAGAAGAAGAAAGTATATCCGCCCACACCGACGACCGGAAACGTCGATTTGGTCAAGCACTGGCAAGAAAACAAAGACGTATACGGAGACATCGTACTAGGCGAGGAAGCGGAAGCGTTAGCATTCGATCGCATGTGGGCGGGCGCGTCGCACCCGGTAGACGACGCGAAGAACCCGCTCGGATGTAACCCGAAGAAGTGGATCCCTCTGAAAATCGAAAAGAAGGTGCCGCTTTCTCACGATTGCATTTTGCTGCGATTACAGTTGGAATCTCCCGAGCATCAAGTTGGCATGCCCGTCGGACAGCACTTGTACTTGAGAGGTGAATGGAAAGGTAAAAAGGTCATGAGAGCGTACACGCCATCGTCTTTGAACGGTACCTTGGGCGCGGTTGAGTTTGTCATCAAGATTTACTTCGCCGGGGCAAACGAGAGCTACCCGGAAGGCGGAGCTTTGACTCAATACTTGAACCAACTCAACGAAGGCGATACCATCGACGTTAAAGGACCGATCGGTCACATTGTCTACGAGAACGGCGGCAAATTGATCATCGATAAAAAAGTTCGTCCGAACCCGGTGAAGAAGATGACGTTGATGGGCGGCGGAACCGGCGTGGCGCCGATGTTGCAACTCATCGTGGCAATTTTGAGCGACCCGGAAGATGAAACCGAAATCGTGTTCATTTACGCAAATAAGTCCGAAAAAGACGTCTTGTTGAAGTATACTTTAGATCGATTAGAGCGAGAACACCCGAAGAGGTTTCGAATGCACTATTTGATTTCAAAAGCCTTGGACAACACCTACGAATCTGATATCGCCAAAGGTCGCATGCAAGTCGGACGGATTTCCAAGAAGATCATAGGTTTACACGGCTTTGATCCGTCTAAAGATGGAACTTCTGTCGCCATCATGTGCGGACCGCCGGCATTTGAAGAAGATACGTGCATTCCCGCGTTGAAGGAGCTTGGATTTGTGGACGAGGACATCATCCGATATTAGAGTTTTTAGAGAGGAGAGAGTCACACTTATGTATAAAAAAAATAATGTGCAAAGAAAAGAAGAACCACAACATACGAATCGTCAATTGTTCAAATCATCGCTCTTTCGTTGGTATGGATAAAACATGTGTCACGTACAGAGTTCGTTAAAATCGTTTATTCCTTTACTTATTGCGCCCGTAAGCTACGTAATGTACCCCCGCAACAAACGCGGCGGCTCCCACCATGTTTCCGAGCGTCACCGGCAAAATGTTCCCCAAAAGCATTTGCGACACCGAAACATCCGCGCCGTACAACATACCGTGCGGGATTAAGAACATATTCGCAATCGAGTGTTCGAATCCCATGGTCACAAACGCGGTAATTGGCCAGAAGATGGCCAAAATCTTACCGGCGACGCTCGTCGTCGCCATCGTCCCCCACACGGCCAAACACACCAACCAGTTACACAACACGCCTCTCACGAACGCCACCATGAACGGTAAAGTCGTCGCTTTCATCGTCGCAATAGCAATCGCCGGCGCTGGATTCGCCGCCGACGTCATCGCCGCGTACGCCATGTACGCCAAAAACACCGACCCGGCAAAGTTTCCGGCGTAGGACACCAGCCAATTTTTCATCACTTGCGCCTGCGTGACCTTCTTCGACAACAAGCCGCTCAACATCACGAACACGTTCCCGGTAAACAACTCCGCGCCGGTTAAAATGACCATGGTCAAACCAAAAGGCAACCCAAACGCACCCTTAACGAGGTTCGAGAGCCCTGGATTCGAAGCCGCCAACGCCGGCGACGAACCGCCCACGGTGGTTAAAAACAACCCACCCAAACCAATGAGCGCACCAGCGGTGAAACTCAACGCGAACGTGGATAAAGTGTCCGCGCTCGCTTTCTTCTCCGACGTGGCCACAGCCGCCGCGAACGTTTCCGGAGGCGTTTTCGCATCCGACGCGCGAATGATGAGTCGTTTGCCTCTTTTATTCCCCACCGACGACGGGGACGTCATCATCGCGCTATCGTTAGGCATCATCGCGCTTTGGCGACTCATGAACACTTTTTTGGACGACGAGGAGGAAATCGACCGCTTCGCGGAAAACGACACCTTTGCGCTTCTTCTCTCGCGCGAAGAAGACGACGACGAGGAAGAAGAAGAAGAAGAAACGCGCGCCGAAACTCCGGCGGCAAAAGCGATGGTGGTGCTCGCGCTGGCAAACATCTTCGTGTGTTATCGATCGATGTATAAAAGGGTAATGTGTATTATAAAGAATAAATTTCCCTAAAAATGCATTTGAAGAAGAAGAAAAAAAAGTGTCGACTAAACGACTCCTTGTTGAAATTTTGGTGTCGTTTGGTCATCAATCGAGAGAGAGAGAGAGGGTGCTCACAAAACAACCCCAGAGATTTTTTTAACCAAACGACGCGCTTTTTGTGTGGGGGATCTTTTTTTGATTTTTTTCTGTGCACGCACACACAAAAAAAAAAAAAGTGAGCGGAGAGCGCGCATCGCAACTCCCCACTTTGCTTAAGAGAGAGAGAGAACAAAAGAGAACACATCAACGACAACAACAAAAAGAAACGAGAGGTGATACGGTATTTTTGCTTTGAGACACGATGAAATCTATCGCGACGATGCGAATTCAGTGCGTCTCTTCTTCGTCGTCTTCGGAGAGTAATCATCGGCATCATCGACTGGCGCCGAGGGATGATGGGAGGACAAAAGACGCGAAAAAATGGTGTCGCGTCTCGACGCCGTCGTCGAAGAGCATCGCGTCACCGAACGTCGTCGCGTCCATTTCTTCCTCCTCTTCTTCTTTTCCTTCGGCACCGATGATGACGACGGCGATTGTCGTCGGAGTGGCTGGAACGGCCGCCGCGATCAACGCTTTGCGCGGTAAAACGACGAAGACGATGGTGGCGACAAAAGACGTGAGCACCTCCTCCTCTTCCTCTGGTGCGATGACGCTGAAACACGTGGTGGAGAGCGAAAACGAGTTGAAAAAATTCAACGAAGAGACGAAGCAAAAATACTTCCCGGACTTTCCAGAGGTCGTTCGCGAGGACGCGCACGTGTATAAAGATAAAGACGGGTACTACGTGGTGAAAGAGGAGTGGCAGAAACCGACGAATCCGTTCGAAAAGTTGAAATTGGCCAAGGACGCGATGAAGACGGTCATCG
>Ga0255768_10007109_pt1 | contig 10542 bp, 5 predicted proteins | sample 071ome_33_FD_179983 | JGI IMG/M metagenome (GOLD analysis project Ga0255768, IMG submission 179983) | Coastal salt marsh microbial communities from the Groves Creek Marsh, Skidaway Island, Georgia - 071412AT metaG (version 2) | ecosystem: Environmental > Aquatic > Marine > Intertidal zone > Salt...
TCAATTTCATAGAGCTGTGATTTCAACATCTGTAGGGCTCTTGCGCGATTGTCATGTTGTGAACGTGTCTCTGAACAACTGATCTGAATACCTGTCGGTTTGTGAACAAGTTGCACTTTGGTTTCTACCTTGTTGACATTTTGTCCACCGGCTCCGCTTGATCGAGCAGTGGTGATTTCAATATCCGCCGGATTGATTTCAACCTCAATACTTTCGTCGACTAAGGGATATACATATACAGATGCGAACGAGGTGTGACGTTTGGCATTACTATCGAAAGGGGATATGCGCACTAAACGATGCACACCGTTTTCTCCTTTGAGCCATCCGAAAGCAAAGTCACCTTGAATTTCTAGAGTGACTGTTTTTATACCTGCCACATCACCCTCTTGATAATTCAGCTCACGAACCGTATATCGCTTCGATTCGGCCCACATAAGGTACATACGCATGAGCATAGAAGCCCAATCGCAACTCTCTGTTCCACCAGCACCAGCCGTGATTTGAATGACTGCAGAAAGCTCGTCGCCCTCATCTGAAAGCATGTTTTTAAACTCTAAGGCTTCGATGAGGTTAGAAAGAATATCGAGTTTTTGAGCAACTTCTATCTCCTCAACCTCTTTAGCATAGAGAAACTCAAGTAAAATTTCTACTTCATCTTTTACCTCAACGGCTTCTTCGTAGTCTTTCACCCACGATTGAAGTCCTTTTAAGACTTTCATGTGCTCTTGGGCCGATTTAGGGTCGTCCCAAAAACCTGGTGCCGCCGATTTTTCTTCTTGATGCTCTATTTCGATACGCTTGGCATCTATGTCAAAGATACCTCCTTAACGCACCGAGGCGATCAATGAGATCTTTGAACTGTTCGTTCTTCGTCATTTGTGTTGAATAGTAATTGATGCAAAAATAGTGACTCTATTAAGAGCTGCTGAAAAAATCAATAATTTAAGGCCTTCAAAATGTTACCCTCATGAAAAAGCTAATCACTTTACTTTCCGCATTATTAATAACTCTTTCTAGTGCTGCTCAGGATTTTGAGCGCACGAATGGTATGAGAAAGGTTGAAGGTTTTCAGGTATTGTATTTTGACGATGCCACTGATAAGGTCTATCTCGAGGTTTCTCGCTTAAATGAAGACTTCTTGCATGTTTCATCCTTGAGCTCAGGGATTGGGAGTAACGATATCGGCTTAGATCGCGGACAACTCGGGCCACAGCGCGTGGTTCGTTTTGAAAAGATGGGGAATCGGATTTATCTGATTCAGCCGAACCTGGATTACAGAGGGTCTTCAACGAACGAGAATGAAATAAAGTCAATCACTCAAGCCTTTGCCTCATCGGTACTCTATGGATTCGATGTTGTAGAAGCTCTAGACGACAGGTTTCTCATTGAGATTACCCCCTTCTTATTTCAAGACGTTCATGGAGTCGTTGATCGCTTAGCCTCTAGAGGACAAGGAAACTACACCTTAGATCGCTCTAAAAGTGCTTTAAATGCCTCTAGAACAAAGTCTTTTGAAAAGAATGTTGAGATTGATTTGATGTTGACATTCTCCGGAAAGCCAAAGGCGTATGAAATCCGTTCGGTCACCCCAGAGCCAACGCTGGTCACTGTGTATCAGCACCATTCATTTATTGAATTGCCTGAATTATCGTCATTTGAACTTCGTGCTTATGATGCACGTTCGGGATCTTATCCTTTTAGCTTTAGCGATTACTCTGCTGCAGTGAACGAGCCCATTGATAAGATGTTTATTCGACGTCACCGTTTAGAGAAGAAAGATCCAGAGGCGGAGTTGAGCGAAGCTGTTGAACCGATTGTTTATTATCTAGATAACGGCACCCCTGAACCTATTCGGTCTGCTTTATTAGATGGAGCTAAATGGTGGAATCAGGCTTTCGAGGCAGCAGGGTATAAAGATGCATTCCAAGTCGAAATTATGCCAGATGATGCAGATCCGCTCGATGTGCGTTACAATGTCATTCAGTGGGTACACCGCTCTACCAGAGGATGGAGTTATGGATCATCGGTTGTCGATCCTAGAACCGGTGAAATTCTAAAAGGACATGTGAGTTTAGGAAGTCTTAGAATTCGTCAGGACTATCTAATTGCACAGGGCTTAATGAATCAACCTTATGCTCAACAAACTGAAGCTGAAAAGCAGATGCTTGAGATGGCACTCGCCCGTATTCGACAATTGTCTGCTCATGAGGTAGGACATACCTTGGGCTTTGCGCACAATTTCGCGGCTAGTACTGTAAATAGAAATTCGGTAATGGATTACCCGCACATGTTTGTACTAGATGCTGAAGGAGATCAACTCAATTTTGATCAGGCTTATGAAGTAGGAATTGGGGAGTGGGATAAGATATCAGTGGCCTACGCCTACAGTGACTTTCCAGAAGGAACAAATGAAACGGCGGCCCTTAATGAGATTTTAGAGCGCTCAAACGCCATGGGATACCGTTATTTAACCGATAGCGATGCGCGTCCTGTTTCGTCAGCAAGTGCAACAGCGCACCTATGGGATAATGGGCGTGATGTTGCGTACGAGTTACAGCGAATGTTGTCGCTAAGAGATAAAGTGATCGATCAGTTTTCGATAGACAATATTCCATCCGCTTCGAGTATGTCTGAACTTGAAGATGTGTTTGCCCCAGTATACTTCATGCATCGTTACCAGACAGAGGCTGTCGCTAAATTAATTGGAGGTATTCATTACAAGCATGCCTACAAGGAGAGTTATGAGCCGTGGTTTTTTGTTTCAAAAGAAGAACAGGTGAGTGCCTTAGAAGGAGTATTGCAAACGCTCTCTCCCTATGTGTTGAGTATACCTGAAGACAAATTACAACTCTTTGGACCACGCACCTATGGTTATGGACGTACCCGAGAGTCGTTTAAGTCAAAAATGGGGGTTGCATTTGATCCGATTGCAGCCGCAGAAACGGCCACCGATTTTACCCTAACCTTCTTATTTAACTCTGAGCGGGCCAATCGCGTTGTGTATCAATCTATGTTAGATAAAGAGCAATTGGGCTTCCCTGAGTTCTTAAAAATGGTTTTTGAAAAAACACTAAGACAAAAAGCACTCAATGGCTTTGAAGGAATGGTGCAAGAGGTCATTCAGTTTACGGTGTTAAAACGATTGATGGAGTTGGCCTCTAGCGATGCTGTATATCCTCAAGTTACAGAAGCGATAGTATTCGAAATGATGCGACTGAAAACTTTTTTAGGAGATCAGCAAGCCGATCCTACCGCAATCTATATGAGAAAAGAAATCGACCGCTTTTTAGGAAATCCGAGAGGGTATAAATCTGATTTAGAAGTAGTGGCTATTCCTGATGGATCTCCAATCGGAATGGACATGATGTGCTCGTTTGAATAAATAATATGCCGAAAGAAGATCAAATACATCCGCCTGTTGGGGCGGAACATCCGTATACGTTAGAAAAACACAACCATTCAAGAGTAGATCCTTATTATTGGCTGCGAGAGCGAGAATCGCCTGATGTCTTTGCACATTTACAGCAAGAGAAGGACTATTATGAAAAAGTTACAGCTGGACAGGATGTTCTAAAAGAAGCACTGTACAAAGAGATTCGATCGCGCATTAAAGAAGACGATACCACCTTGCCGGTATTTCGAAATGGGTACTGGTACGAAACGCGCTTTAAGGAGGGGCTAGAGTACCCGATACATGTACGTTATAAAGACTCGAAGCTCAAAAATGAAGCACAGCTACTTTTTGACGTTAATGCCATGGCAGAGGGTCACGAGTACTATGACCTTAAAGGTATACGTGTAAGTTTCGACAATCAATTTGCGCTGTATGCCGAAGATCCTGTTTCTAGAAGGCAATACACTATTGGTGTAAAATCATTGAAAGATGGAATGCTATTACCAGACCGTATTGAGAATACTACGGGTTCGGGATGCTGGAGTGAAAGTAATGAGGTGTTTTTTTATGTAAAGAAAGACCCAGAAACCCTTCGGGCTTATGCCGTCTACAGGCATGTTATAGGAACTGATTCGGCAGAGGATATTTGTGTGTTTTTAGAAGAAGATGAGACTTTTGATGTCGGAGTATACCTGTCTAAAAGTAAAAGGTATATCATCATTGTGTCTGGATCTACCTTAACAACCGAATATCAAATCCTTTCTTCTTCAGACCCATATGGGTCTTTTGCATTATTTAGCCCAAGGGAGCGCGGATTAGAGTACAGTATTGATCATTTTGAAGATCACTTCTACATTCTTACGAATAAGGACGGGGCGACTAATTTTAAATTGATGCGCACATCAGTTGATCGAACAACTGCGGTGCATTGGGAATTATTTTTAGATCACCGCCCTGACGTTTTGTTAGAGGATTTTGATTGCTTTCGTGAATTCTATGTGTTGGCAGAGCGAGAACGGGGCTTAACACGATTGCGCATTATTCATTGGGACGGTTCTGATGATTGTTTTATTCCCATTGAAGGTGAAACCTATGTCTGTGACCTCTACGACAATCCTGAGTTTGACACTTCAGTGATTCGTTATTATGTGAATTCAATGACTGTTCCTGCTAGTGTCTACGCCTACGATGTACAGGAGAAATCTTCAACACTACTGAAACGCCAGGAGATTATTGGAGGATACGATGAAAGTCAGTACGTCTCTTCTCGAATTTGGGTTAGCGCTAAAGTCGGGGTTAAAATTCCGGTGAGTATAGTAAAACGTAAAGATTGCAGCGAGCAGGCCCCAACATTATTATACGCCTATGGGTCTTACGGTCACACCGTTGACCCTACCTTTTCGATTTCACGCTTATCCCTATTGGATCGAGGATTTGTTTTTGCCATTGCTCACGTGAGAGGATCTCAATATTTAGGTAGGCCTTGGTACGATTCGGGCAAGATGGAGCACAAAGAAAACACCTTCACGGATTTTATAGCGGTCTCACAGCACCTTATAACTGCTCAGATAGCCCATAAAGACAAACTTTTTGCCATGGGAGGATCTGCTGGCGGCTTGTTAATGGGTGTCATCCTCAATGAGGCCCCTCATTTATACAAAGGCGTTATAGCAGCGGTTCCATTTGTCGACGTTGTCACTACGATGCTCGATGATTCTATACCCCTTACTACCGGGGAGTACGACGAATGGGGTAATCCGAATAAGGAAAAGGAGTACTATACCATGCTCTCGTATTCTCCTTATGATAATGTAAAAACCCAAGCTTACCCTAACATTTATGTAAGTACGGGTTTCCATGATTCTCAAGTGCAGTATTGGGAGCCTGCCAAATGGGTATTGAAGCTCAGAAAATATAATACAGCAGACACTAAAATTTTTCTAGATATTGATTTGTCTGCGGGGCACGGAGGAGCGTCGGGCAGGTTTGAGCAATTAAAGGAGATTGCTAAGGAGTATGCCTTTATGATTGAACTATCTGATAATCAGACTTTTTAGAGTTTGAGTATATTTGTCAAAATTTTTGGTTTGTTTCTACCTTTTAGTAAACGAAAAAAAGTTAAAGCGGTTGATTCTTTCCTTCATTTGGTGGGAAACACCCCTCTATTAAAACTCAATCGTTCTGTTATAGCCGTTCCAGGTGCTGTTTATGCCAAACTTGAATGGTTTAACCCAGGACAGTCTTCTAAAGATCGAATCGCCCTCCATATTATTGAAAATGCAGAGAAAAAGGGCTTGTTAAAGCCGGGTGACACTGTAGTCGAGACTACCTCTGGAAATACAGGTTTTAGCTTAGCTATGGCCAGTATGGTCAAGGGTTATAAGTGTATTCTGGCGGTTAGTTCTAAGTCTTCTCAAGATAAAATCGATACGCTTAAGGCAATGGGTGCTGAGGTGCACGTTTGTCCGGCGCATGTGTCTGCCGAAGATCCTAGATCGTATTACGAAGTAGCCAAGCGCATTCATCAAGAGACCCCAAACTCTATTTACATCAATCAGTATTTCAACGCCTTAAACACTGAGGCGCACTATCTTACTACCGGTCCAGAAATTTGGGAACAAACCAATGGGACCATAACACATCTCGTAGCATGCAGTGGAACAGGGGGGACTATCTCAGGAACGGCTCGTTTTTTGAAAGAAAAGAACAAGAACATTCAAATCCTTGGAATTGATGCCTACGGATCTGTTATCAAAAAATTCCACGAAACCGGAAAGCTTGACGAGAACGAGATCCATCCTTATCGAATAGAAGGATTAGGTAAAAACTTGATTCCTACAGCTACCGACTTCGAAAGCATTGATCGTTTTATTAAGGTCACGGATAAAGATGCCGCTCTTAATGCGCGTTACTTGGCAAAAACCGAAGGCGTATTTGCTGGATATACCTCAGGTGCCGCCTTACAGGGTGTTTTGCAATATGCAGAAGAGGGTACATTTAAGAAGGATAGCGTAATCGTAGTTATTTTTCCAGATCACGGATCAAGATACTTGAGCAAGATTTATAATGATCAATGGATGCAAGATCAGGGCTTTACAGAAGAAGAGTCGGTTGAAAGCGCTGCTGAACTCTCAAAAAGCATCCAATAGTAGCTAATCTAAAGGTATACAGCATTTAAGTTTTAATCTTACTTTTGCCTGTACTTCCACACACATTGATTTAAACTTTTATGAGAGATTTATTCGATCGTATCATTGAAAATAAGGGTCCATTAGGGAAATGGGCGGAACATGCTGAAGGATACTTTGTCTTTCCGAAACTAGAAGGTCCTATTTCGAATAGAATGAAATTTCAGGGGAGAGAAGTGATCACCTGGAGTATAAATGACTATTTAGGGCTGGCAAATCTAGAAGAAGTCAAGGCTGTAGATGCAGAAGCGGCCAGTACTTATGGTGCAGCTTATCCTATGGGAGCTCGAATGATGAGTGGTCATACGGATGCTCACGAGCAATTGCAAAATGAACTCGCCTCTTTCGTAAATAAAGAAGCAGCCTATCTCTTAAACTTTGGTTATCAAGGTATTATGTCTGCAATTGATGCTTTGGTGAGTAAAGATGACATCATTGTTTACGACGTGGATTGTCATGCCTGTATCATTGATGGTGTACGCTTACACTTAGGCAAGCGATTCACCTTTAAGCACAACGATATTGAAAGTCTTGAAAAAAATCTAGAGCGCGCCTCTAAATTGGCAGAGCAGCAGAATGGTGGGATTCTTGTAATCTCTGAAGGCGTCTTTGGAATGCGTGGAGAGCAAGGAAAACTCAAAGAGATTGCTGCCCTCAAAGAAAAATACAACTTCCGTTTCTTGGTTGATGATGCTCACGGTTTTGGAACCTTAGGTGCCACAGGAGCAGGCGCAGGAGAAGAACAAGGAGTTCAAGATGCCATAGATGTCTATTTTGCCACCTTCGCAAAATCACTTGCCGGAATTGGAGCTTTTCTTGCGGCGGATAAGGAAATCATTGATTACCTTAAATACAACCTTCGTTCTCAAATGTTCGCAAAATCTCTTCCAATGATCTACGTGAAGGGTGCACTAAAGCGTTTAGATATGCTTCGCAGCAAGCCCGAGATCAAGCAGAAGCTATGGGAAAACGTGAATGCTCTTCAAAACGGTCTTAAAGAGAGAGGTTTTGATATCGGAACCACAACGAGTTGTGTGACACCGGTTTATTTGAACGGAAGCATTCCTGAAGCCATGGCCTTAGTAAAGGATCTAAGAGAGAATTACGGTATTTTCTGTTCGATTGTAGTTTATCCTGTGATTCCTAAAGGATTAATCTTGTTGAGGATGATACCAACAGCTACTCACACATTAGAGGATGTTGCAATAACCTTAGATGCGTTTTCTTCGATTCGTGAACGTCTTGAAAACGGTACCTACAAAAGATTGTCAGCCGCAGTTTCTGCAGCGATGAACGAGTAGGAACACTCTAGATCTCCTTTTTATAGGTTGCCCGTCTTTGAGTGACGTACGGGTCAAAGTCTTTCCACAAGCGTTGAATGGCCGTATTGTCTTCTAGCTCTGGAGTTCTATGTGCTATTTGAATACCCCTTTTGTCGTATTCTGTTTTTAAAGAGGCAAAGAGTAGCGATGTTACGCCTTTGTTTTGGTACTCAGGGAGCACCCCAATAAGATAGAGTATGGCCGTTTTAGAATAGCGCTTAGCCCATAGCAGATGGAGTATTCCCCACAATGAGAGTTTTCCATTCGCACGCTGTAGTGCTTTTGAAAATGATGGCATCGTAATAGCAAATGCTATCATTTTACCCTCATTATCAAACACAAACTTGATATACTCTGGGTTGATAAAAGTGAGGTACTTCTTTTTAAAATATTCCTTTTGCCGTTCACTAATAGGCACAAAAGAAGGCAGCTTCGCATACGATTCATTGAACAAGTCAAACATCTGGTCTGCCGCGCTTAACACTTCAGAGGTCTTCTTGAAATTTTGAAGTCTTAATTGATACCTTTTTTGAATGAGGTCACTGAATTTCGCTATTTGATTCGCATCGACATTTGAGATCAAAAACTCACTCTCGAGGTATTTTTTTTCAGGCTCTAATCCATAGTTGATATAGTGTTTTTCATAATACCCGTGATTGTACCACGATATCATTGTACCTATGCGCTCAAACCCTTCCGTTAACACCCCAACCTTATCCATGTTAGAGAACCCTACCGGGCCTTCAATGAAAGAAAGTTGCTCTTTCTTGCCGATGGCAACTACCTCGTCTAAGAGCGCTTTAGAAACCTCGTAATCGTCAATGAAATCGAACCAACCGAAACGCATTTTGGGTACACCTTGTTCATTGATCTCCAGACGGTTTACGATGGCCGCTATACGTCCAACTATCTTTTGCTCTTTTTTTGCAATGAAATAACGCGCTTCAGCGTGCTCAAAAACGGGATTGATTTCAGGATCAAAAAAATCTAATTCATCGGCTATAATAGGGGGTACCCAATACTTATTACCTTTATAGAGTTCAAAAGGAAAACGAATAAAAGTCTCAAGTGCTTTCTTGCCGTGTAATTCTTCAATAGAAATCATGCTTCTAAAGTACTTCAAAATTCAAGAAAGCATAGGCTAAAATCAGAATATGAAAGAGCAGTTGATAGGCATAGTAAGCTCCTTGCGAATACACCTCCTTGTTGTTTTAGGATTTGTAGCCCTCTCTCTGGGATTGTTTTATCCGATCCTTCAAGGCAAGGCTATATATCAATCTGATATTGCTCAGTATAAAGGAATGTCTCATTTTCGAGACCTGTCTCGCCTGGATGGAAAGGAATCTTACTGGACCCAGGCCGCTTTTGGTGGAATGCCCACCTATCAACTGGGAGCGCACTACAGCTACAATATGCTCAGAGGAATCGATAAGGTCATTCGATTTTTACCTAGGCCGGCCGATTATGTGTTTCTCTATCTACTTGGCGCCTATTTGTTTTTAGTATTAATAGGAGTAGGGTATAGAGGCGCGGTGATAGGGGCGCTCGGATTTGCCCTTGCAACCTACCATTTAATCATCCTAGATGTAGGTCATAATGCTAAGGCACACGCCATAGGATACTTTCCCTTTGTTTTAGCTGCACTATATGGACTGTTTATGGGTAAACGTAAGATGCTCTTCACTTTAGCGCTTACCTTATTTATCGGCTTAGAGATTTATGCGAATCATTATCAGATGACCTATTACCTTTTCATGGCCATCGGTTTGTTGTGGTTGATTGTAGGATGGCAGCGCATGAGAGCACAGCAGATAAGGGATTTTTCTATCTCCACAGGGATGTTCGTTTTGGCACTCGTATGGGCCATTGCCTTAAATGCAACTTCACTACTAGCTACGAGAGAATACGCATCCTTTAGTACTAGAGGTGAATCGACATTAACAATAGACCCACAAGGAAACCCGACGCAAGCTATGGATGGTCTTAGCTACGACTATATTACCCAATACAGCTATGGTATTTCAGAGTCATTAAACCTTTTGTTTCCTAGGTTTGTAGGGGGCGGAAATGCAGAGCCTCTAAAAGAAGACTCGGCACTTTTCCGATTTCTTAGAGCGAATAACGTTCCTCGATTATCGGCTCTTGATTTTATAAAGAATGCCCCATTGTATTGGGGGAGTCAGCCCATCGTTGCAGCGCCTGCCTACCTCGGAATCACCCTTGTTCTGCTCGCATTCCTAGGTCTATTGTATCTCAATCGTACCTATAGATTAGTGTTCATTTTAATGGGTCTTGTTTTTCTAGCACTCTCTTGGGGAAAGAATTTCTCTGAGCTTACTTCTTTGATGATTGAATACGTTCCATTCTACAATAAGTTTAGGGCGGTTTCATCCATTCAAGTAATTCTCTCCTTGCTTGTGCCTTTACTCGGAGCTTATGGGGTATCTCAGTATCTCAAAGACCCAAAGAAGACGCTCTTGAAACCCTTGTCTATAGGGCTTTTGGTAACGGTTGTATTGGCATTTGTATTTGGGATAATGAGTGATTTTACAGGGGCATCGGATAGCTTATATCAAGAAAATTACGGTGAGTCTTTTGTAAGTGCCCTTGTTAAAGACCGCCAAGATGTTTTTTA
>Ga0255768_10007121_pt1 | contig 10530 bp, 9 predicted proteins | sample 071ome_33_FD_179983 | JGI IMG/M metagenome (GOLD analysis project Ga0255768, IMG submission 179983) | Coastal salt marsh microbial communities from the Groves Creek Marsh, Skidaway Island, Georgia - 071412AT metaG (version 2) | ecosystem: Environmental > Aquatic > Marine > Intertidal zone > Salt...
ATTCTAATTATAGATCTAATACCTGCTCTTAGAGCACTTAGAATAACCGGAGCAATAGCCGCAGCAAATACACCGTATGCTACTTGAACTCTGTCTTGAAATTCTGTTTCGTCAATTACACCGTCTTGAAAATCTTGTTCGTAACTTGCAATATTAAAAATCATTCCGTCTCTAAGACTATCTGCTACATTCCAATATTGTAAAAATTTAAAAAATGCTCTAAAAGCTGCGTTTCCTACTAGTCTAGCAGTTCTAGGTAAAGTTCTTGGAGTAATTTGTGCATATGAACTTATTCTAGCACTCGATGCCATAGTTGTTTTAAAACCAGCATAACTTCTACGTAGTGCTGCTCTTCCACCTCTTCTTCTCCAAGCTCTTTTTAATTCTTGTGCTTGTTCTCTACCTGCATCATCAAGAGGAAATTTAAAAACATCAGTTGAACTGCCAATAAAGTAAATTGCCCTACTAGTTTCCAAAATACGTGGGCTAACACCTGCAACAGGTGACTCAAGTAATATACTTCGTTGTGCTATAATAGAGGTACTATCTCTTAATCCAATTTCATTTAGTTTCATTCAGAAGTGTTCCAGCTGTATAATGTATTTAGTTATTATAAGATGAACTACGTTCATCTGTGTTTTCGTTACACTCAACACGAACTATTTGTTTGTGATAATAGTATTAGTTAAGGCATATGCGAATGCATATGCTTTTAGTATTATTCAGATTGTGAAGTCATAATTCGCCCGTTGCCGGGCGAATATGGTTTTGAGCATTATTCGAGTCGCTTCAGCCATCTTGTTAAAAGAGATTCAACTTGCGTTGTCGGAGGCGGTTGACCTGTATCCCCCTACTCTAGTTTCGTCATATCAACGGAAGGCAGTTATTCCCTAACAAGCGAAAACACTTACCATGTGGTTGCTTTTTCTCAGAGCCACTATCCTTTAAAACCTATCGTATGTTTCTTCACGTGAGCGTTCCACACCACCGGCTACGAGCATTACCTCGGCTGGATCTTGGATTTTATTTAGAGCTCAATATATAGCCTATTTGTGTTCTAGTAGTGCCTGGCGTAATTTATTTGAACCACCAACTCTTACATTGATGATGCCGTTGTAGTATTCATCTGTTTCTAATACACGCCTGTCAAATTGTTCTCGTGCTTCGATATAACTCATTTCTGCTCTGCTTTTACAGAAATAAAGTATTTCACGAGTAAAATTTTTTTCGCCTAAAGTTTTTACATCTTCGTTCAGTCTATCTGAACTTCCCCAGTATTCACGCCAGTCTGATTCTTTGTAGCCTCGACGTTTGTTCTTTTTGCCTTTTAATGGTGGCTTGGTTGTTTTAAACTTTGCTAGTTTTTTGCCTACGTATTTTTGTTGCGTTTTTAAATTTGTTATTAGATATACAAAGCCTTCGTATTCGTCATCTATTGATTCTACTGGTTTACCTTTATACATCCAACTCATATATTATGTACCTGAGTTGTTTTTTGCCTTTATCTTTTCTGAATTTTTGTAGTGCCTGTTTATATAATCTTTGCCAAAACATTTTGTAAAATATTCAATCGGCCATTTTTTAATGCCGTTGTTATGTTGTTCTACATTATTATACATTTTGTAAAAATTGTCAATAGATATTGTGTGATTTGATGCATTAATTTTATGATATAATTTTATATTTCGTATACGTTTGATATATTCTGCTTGCTGTTCTGGTGTAGATTTGTAAGGCCAGTCTTTGATGTCTTCTTTTGACATCCAATTATTAGCAATATCGATCCAATTTACATCAGGAAATGCAGTTTCGTACTCTATTACGCTATCCATTGCATTTGCTTTTGCATAAAATTTGTCTTTAACTAATTGTTTGTGATTTAATTTTTTACCTATACGTCTCATATCATTCCAGAAATGATTATCGCCTTTATTAGAAAGAGTGTAATGCACAGCAGTATAATCAGCAATGTCTTGATAATAATGATTCATTTCTCTATTATAATAATCTTTGTCTAAATTACGTTGATGTATCCAAGCAATCCTTTTAATACTTGAAATAATAGCACTAACAGCATTTGCTTCTAATGGATCAGAAAAACATGCTGACATACCTACAGCATAACAATTGCCTACATTTGGATATTTTAATCTTCCAGATTTCCATTTTAATAACCGAGGAGGTCGTAAATTTCTATCGCCTACTTCATTTTTTAACCATTCTAATGTTTCGTCGTCGTTAAAATATTTGTCGCTGTAAATTATACCTGTACCAATTCTTTCGTCTAATGGTATTTTAAACTGCCAGCCCATTTCTTGTCTAATACTTCTAGTATAAGGAACAAACTCTTCATCTTTGTTTTCATAACGTATAGGACACACCCATGCACTATTGATAGGATTTGCCTCAGGACAAATCCATTCTTCGGTTAAACTTCCAATTAACAATCTTGCAAGACCTGTACAATCTACCCATACATCACTGGTAATTTCAGATCCATCTTCTAATATAACACTTGAAATTCCATTTTGTCCAGTTTTTATTTTTGAAATATGAGCAATTGTTTCTTTAACTTTCAAAGGCTTACAAACATTTTCAATAAGCCAAGGTGCAACCTTTTCAGCATCGATATGATACGCATAAGTTGCAGTTGCAGGTAATTGATAATTTCCATCGTCATCAAATGGCATTTTTAAATTATTTAGATATTCATATCCTTCGGCATTATGATGATATACATTTAGGTCTGGTGCTGTTCCATTTCTATAAACGTCCATCCATACATCTGTAGTTTTTAACTCATCTAGTTGTGTACCAACAATATTTTTCCAATCGTATTCTCTGTCAAACCCGTTGCTGTAATAAAACAATCGTAGTATGTCAGGGCTATTTGGATTATCAGACCACCCTTCGAGTTTGTTGCCAAACTTAAAAACTGAATTTGTTTCTCTCATAAAACGTTTTTCGTCTACACCAAGACCGCCAAGCACTCCTGCTAAGTGGGGTGTAATACTTTCACCAACACCGATTGTACCTACTTTAGGACTATGAAGTAGTTCAACATTTGCATAAGGAAGTTCTTTTGCTAAAAAACAACTAGACAGAGCACCTGCAACTCCTCCTCCGACAACGGTTATTTTCATTCTTTTTTCCTCTTTGCTTTACCTTTATTAACTGCCCACTTACCGCTTTCTCTGATATCTTTGAGTACGTCTGCATAAGTCACAGCTATTTCTTCTTGTCGTTTTTTTGCTAATAAAATAAGTTTACGTAGTTCACGTCTAGCAGAACGTTTTGTTCTTTCGCTAGGACCTCGTTCAAAAGTTTCATTAGCTTTAAAATAATTTAGATAGGTTTTTACTAATTCGTCGTGTGTATCGTCGCTCATTCTACTATATCAATATCGTTTTCATATGAAGTAAAGCCATTCTCTTTGATAACTTTCATTACATGATTGACTCTACCAACTAGTTCGTCTTTGTGTGAGATGAGGAAAACATTTTTGCTACGCTCTCTACCCATCTTCTTGAGTACAGCGAGCGCATTTTCTACACCAGCAGTGTCCATGCCTGAGTCAATAAGCTCGTCGATGAACAACAAGTTAATGCCTTGGTACAATGATTCCCAAACATCACGGAATGCCCAACTCATGCCTAGTATCAGCCTGTTGCGTTCGCCTCTTGACAAGTTATCAAAATCTAAGTCTTGTCCTAGTTGTGTAATCATAACTGACAAATCGTTTTGGAATTCTACTTGATGTGGTAAGCCTAGTCGATCTAAATAGTATGTAAGCCTGTTGTTCAAGTACGCCAAGTTCTGATCAATGATCTTTTTGCGGATGAACGAGTCTTTGTTTGTCAAAAGTTTCAGTAAAAACTCCTGATGTTCTCTCAAGTTAGTTAAATCATTAACAGGTTGCCAGTTGATTTCTTGCAATGCTGTGTCTGTTAAGTCATCGATTTGTGCTTGATAAGGATCTTCTTCTTGCGTTTTACTTATCAGTGCTGCACGTAAATTATCTACGTTGTTTCTGTGTTCATATGCTTCTTTAGCACTCTCATAAAACGTGTTAGGACGCCCATTGATGTCGCCAATTTCGGTTAAAAAGCCTAAAGTTGCTTCTAATTTATCAGCAACTTCTGTTTGATAAGCAAGTGCATCACTTAATTCTTTTTGTTTGCGTGTTTCAATTTCTGCTTTTTTATCTGCATGAAGCGTTTGACCGCAAGTGTAACAAATAGCATCGTCAAGTTCTTTAATATCCTTTTCTGCTTTGTCAACACCTTTAGTTGCTCTAATTAATGCCGCTTCTAGTGTTGCTTTTTCTTTATTCAAACTAGTTATGCGATTATTAAGCTCTGTCCAGTTCGTTAACTTGTCATGTGCTTCTAATTCTGCATCAATATCTAGTTTTTCTAACTCTTCGAGTGCTGTTTGTAATTTATCTTCGTCAGTTTTGCGTTTTGAAACCCAGGCACGTTGTCTTCCAGCAAGTGTTTCGATACTTTGTTCGATCTTTTTGTTGCTTGCTTCTATCGCATTAATCTTTAGTGTTTCTTCAGTAATAAGATCTTTAGTTTGTTTAACTTTTTCCTTAAGCAAGTCAGCTTTTTCAGTAAGAATAGTAATACCAAGTAGCTGTTCAATAACAGCACGTTGGTCATTTGCCCGCATACTCAAGAAAGGCTCGGTATATGTATTGAGTGCAACCACATGCTTGAACATATCGTGGCTCATATCCAGTAGATTGTTAATACTTTCTTGTGTTTTACGACTATCGCCTTGTGATTCGTCGGTTAAATCTTCTTGTTCGTGTTCATTTATATAAAATTTAAGAACATTTGGAGATCTACCACGTTCAATGCGATAACTATTACCGCCTTTGTCAAAGTTTAAGGTAACTAACATGCCCTTGCTGTTAGTTTTGTTAATCAAGTTGTTACGCTTGATATTAGTTAGTGCTTGACCGTACAATGCGTAAGACAATGCATTAATAATGGTTGTTTTACCTGTACCGTTACGTGAGCCAGTATCATCACCTCCTTGATCTAAGTTTTCACCAAGCACTAGAGTGAGTTGCTCCTTGTTGAAGTCAACTGCCTGGGTAACATTACCCACACTCATAAAGTTTTTTACGGTTAAGTCTTTAATTTTTATCATGTTAACTCGTTGTAAATATCTAGTAATAGCTTTTTGTTAAATTGTTCACTATCAATTGCTTGAATTTCATTGCTAACAATTTGGTCAATACTTTCAAATTGTTCAATATCCAAGTCTGTGTTAATTTCTTCTATGTGTTTTTGCGGAATAAGTGTAATTTCTCTACACTTGTATTGTTCTATAAAGGTTTCTTTGATGTATGTTGCTTCTTCGTAACTAATATCGATATCAAGAGTGACTCTAAGGTACATACTTGGCTTGATTAAACTATCTTTCTCGTCAATTAGCTGCGATAACTTAACCGTACGGTACTTAGGACATTCTGGCCAGTTGATATACTCTGGTTCTGCATTGTTCTCACGGTCTAGTATCATCATACCGCGGTCATCATCCCAAGCATCTGCATAGTTATGTGGGAAAGCATTACCAATATAGTGGATCTTACCCTGCCGTTGACGCTTGTGGAAGTGTCCTGAGAACACATACTCTTGATTCTTGAAGTGTTCGCTCTTTAGTTCACCGTGATCCGGCATTTGTACCATTGCATTCATGTAAAACGATGGTAGTTCGAAGTGTCCAAACAAGTATTTGGCTTGTAACTTCTCTATACGGCGCCATTCATCGCCTACTAACCATGGAACCAGTGCAACATCTTCTATAACTTGCATATCTTCTACAACGGTAATACCTGGAATATGTCTTGCAAACTCAGTTGAGCTTACATCTCTCTTGTCTTTGTAATACAAGTCGTGGTTACCAGCAAACATATAGAAGTTTTCAAACGATTCACCTAGCTTTTCTAGTAATCGTATGGTTGTGTCCATAGTTGTAAGATTAAGACTATTCCTATTATGGTGCCAATCACCACAAAAGATACCTGTTTCGCAATTATTTGCTTTTGCTGTTGCAATATACCAATCGATATAGTCCTCACAATCCTGATTATGGACACGTGAGTTGCCTTTCATACCTAAATGGATGTCTGTAAACACCGCTGCTTTTTTAAACAATAGAAATCTCCACTTCTACGTTATTATAAACTAATTTTTGTGTAAGATCAACCTATTTTGCTTCGGCTTGTCTTTTTAATGCAGCTTCCCATTCGCCTGAGTGTGTTCTTGTATGGCTAGGATTCATATCATTCATTTCAAGTATGTCATCACGTATGTTTTGATTACGTTTTTCTAGATTAATAACACGAACAAAGCTATTAGTAACAGCAGCGGTATAATAAGCAAAAGGATTGTTGGATTTAGATTCATCAAATTGTAGTCCTATCTGGGCTAATTGCAATATAGCTTGCCCTTTCATCTCGTCATTGTATGTGTAACCACGAACATTACCTCGAGTAGCATACCTATCTACAAGTTTTAACCACATAGTTGCAAGTTTATTAGTTGCTTTACCGTCAGTCTTACTAAAATGTCCGTTTTCCATTCCTCCTACCCAGTGACTTTTGCCTACACATATTAAATTGTTGTCATCGTCAAATTTAAAATGTTGAAATGGAGGAAAATTTAATTTTGTTTTATGATCTGCAACGGTTTTAGGATTTTTCTTACGTCCTGGTTCGTCTGGTATGTGATCAAACATCATGATGCGAAATATTAGATCGGTTTTTTGTATAGTTCTATAATCAACTTCGAACTCTGCCATTTTAACTTTTTTGTTTACTAGTTTTGCAGCTTCGTATGCTTGTTGACCTTGTTTTTTTGCCTTATTACGTTTTGCTTCTGCAATAGTTCTTATGTTAACTTTGTCTAAACTAGGTAAAATAATATCATAGTTTGCATATTCGGGCTCTACAAAACTACAAAAAGTACTTTTTGACTTGTGTATTTCTGCAAGCATATCTTTATTGTTTAGATAATTTATTTTTTTCATTAATTCTTCCTAAAATCTTATTAATATAATAATATACGTTGTTAATTTTGTCAACTAAATAATACTATAGGAGTTTCCCATGGCAGATCCACAAATAAGTGTATCAGTAGATACAACATCCGGCAGCACAGAAATTGATGTTGCAGTTTACACAGAAAACGCTAATCTTTTTATGTCAAACATAAGAAGTAGATCATTACCTGCTGGCGCAGAGCCAAAAAATTTTAACAAGGCGTTTGCAAATTTTGTAGATGACGATCAAACTACTGACTGGCGTGTAAGAATATCTATGCCTGACCTTACAGCTTTCAATGATAGTCCTATTCTTGCTCCTTTACGTAATACAAATTATTCATTTGTCTTTCCGGTTGTTCCAACTATACTTATGCAAAGCAGCGCCAACTATTCAGATTTAACACCTGTGCATAATAATTATGCATTTCCTCAATATGAAAGTAGTAGAGTAAATGATATACAAATATCTGGTCAAATTCCTGTTCAATCTCGAGAAGATGGCAAATATTGGGTTGCAGCAACACATTTTCTTAGAAGTTTAACTAAAATGGCATACGGAAACACATCTAATAAAGGTGCACCACCGCCTGTTGTAAAGTTAAATGGTTATGGAAACTACGTAATGAATAATATTCCGTGTGTAATTACTGATTTTACCGTAGATTTACCAAATAATGTTGATTATATAGAAGTTCCATATGGAGCACAAGATGCTGAAGGAACATACAACAATACAACACACGTTCCTACGTTGAGTACTATAACAGCAGTATTGAAACCAATATACAGCAGAGATAAAGTTGCTAACTTTAGCCTAGATGACTTTGTTAGAGGTAATTTAATTGACGAAGGATATCTATAATGGCAGAGTATACTAAAACAAGTCCTTATTATAAAACAAAATATCTTGCTGATGGCAGTTTAGGATACTTTAAAATACGCAGTGTGCCTGCAGAAGATACTGATATTGTTTACACAATTGAACCTCAATATGAAAATAGACCAGATTTATTAGCTTTTGACTTGTATGGCACTGCAAAATTATGGTGGGTGTTTGCACAACGTAATATGGATATTATAAAAGATCCAATTTTTGACTTTACTGCTGGCACAAAAATATTTTTGCCAAAGAATTCTAATTTAAAAAGGTACCTAGGTTTATAAAATGGCTATAAAAAATGTATTAAAGCAATTTTCATCATTTAATACTATTTTTACCCTTGCTGCATTAACTGCAAATGAGGTTAATTCACCAAATTCAACTTACAAAACTCAAGGATTGGCTTTTCCTATACTTAGATCTGGCGGAGGATTAACTAATAAGGTTACATCTTATTATGAAGATCAATTAGGTATAAAATTAGAGTACTTTATAGACAATGTCAACATTGAAGCACTAATTAATGCTAATCGAAATAGTCGTAATAGTAATGCTACATTTATTAGTTTTAATGTCATTGAACCTTATAGTATGGGATTATTTTTACAAACATTGTTAATTGCCAGCAAACAAGCAGGTTGGGAAAATTACTTAGATTGTCCTTTTATGCTTCAAGTTGAATTTATAGGATATGACGACGAAGGTAGAATTGTTCCATTAGACGGGACACTCAATAGACATATACCAATTAGTATTAAGAACTTGGAATTTGATGTTACATCAGGTGGAAGCACCTACACTATTGAAGGAATTCCGTATAACGAGCAAGCACTTATTGATCAAATTGACGTTTTAATGAGTGATGTTACTATATCAGGTATAAATGTTGCAGAAATTTTACAAGACGGTGTAAACAGCTTGTCAACGGTAATTAATAACAACTTAGTTAGGCAGCAAGCTGAAGGAAAAGAAGTAGAAGCAGACGAAGTTTACATAATTTTTCCAAATGATATTTCGTCGGCAAATAATTTAGGAACAATTGAAGCAATAGACGATAATAGAGCTACATCCAACCCTGGAAAAGTTCCTGATGATGTTATTGCAGGGTTTGCAGCAGGAACACAAGCATCAGGTGTTGGCACAGGATCGTCATCGCAAACTAATCCATCAACAAGAGCATATATTGAAAATTTGTTAAACGCAGAAGGAAGTACAGGTGTTGCCGGAAGTGTAGGAATAAATGAGTTTGGTGAGGCAGAAATAATAGATGATCATACAGCATCAGGACGTACACCTATGCCTACAGAAGTTGACACATATCAAAACGATGTTTACAACAGGCAAGATGTAGTCTTAGATTCTAAATTACGAACTTTTACATATTCACAAGGAACAAGAATAACAACAATTATTGAAGATGTCCTATTAAGTAGCAAATGGGGCGAAAATTTAATAAATCAATCGCCTGATGGCTTAGGATTCATTACTTGGTTTAAAATTGTTCCACGAGTTTTTATCGATCCTAACAGAACACAACAAAGAACTTCTGGCAAGGCTGCTAAATCTTATGTTTATCAAGTTGTTCCTTATAAAGTGCATAGTAGCACTTTACAAATGCCTTTACAAGAGGGAACAGGATATAGTGCATTGCGAAATTCTGTTGCCAAAGAATACAATTATATTTACAGCGGCGCAAATGATGATATTATTGCGTTTGATATAAAAATTAATAGTGCATTTTACACAAGTTTGTTTGCTGATAGTGGTAACAAAAATCCTGAACAGCAAACAGGTGCAACACAAGATACTGCTTTTGCAACAGACAATATAGACAATACAACTACAAATTTAACAAGTGGTGATTTAATTTATAGTGAAGGTGCAACTACAACAGGCACCGTTATCACATATGGTAGTAGTACAGGGCAAACTGGTGGATCTAACACGGCTAATTCGTCAAAATATCAAGTTGCAAAGTTGTTTAATGATACAATATTAAATAGTGCAGTTGATTTGCTTGCATTAGATTTAGAAATATTTGGTGATCCTTATTTTTTAAGTGATAGTGGTTTAGGAAACTATAATTCAGCAAGTGCTGGACCAAATATAAATGCAGATGGTAGTATTTCTGCTGATAGACAAGAAACAGACATTTTGATTAATTTTAGAACACCAGTTGATTATGCAGAAAATGGGTTTTATTTCCAAGATAATGTTGGCGGCGGACAAGCAACACTAGGTGCATTTAGTGGATTATATAGAGTAATTAGTTTGACAAATGTTTTTGAAGGTGGAAGGTTTACTCAAAGGTTAAGTCTTTTAAGAAGACGTAATCAAGAAAACGAAATCAGTGTAGATACTGCACAAACAGAAGATGCAAATCTTAAAATGTTAGAAGGAGGAGGGGCACCTTATTCCCCTTTTGATGAAGAATGAGTGATATAAATCCAATTAACACACAAGAAGAAAGCAGAACACCTGACGAACCAGAACGCAGTAAAAAATATGGTTTTAAAATAGGCAGAGTAGTTAGCCATTTGGATCCAGGATACATGGGTACACTAAAAGTTACTCTTATAAATTATGATAGC
>Ga0255768_10007127_pt1 | contig 10527 bp, 9 predicted proteins | sample 071ome_33_FD_179983 | JGI IMG/M metagenome (GOLD analysis project Ga0255768, IMG submission 179983) | Coastal salt marsh microbial communities from the Groves Creek Marsh, Skidaway Island, Georgia - 071412AT metaG (version 2) | ecosystem: Environmental > Aquatic > Marine > Intertidal zone > Salt...
ACCGTTCTTGAAGTTGTCTGCAAGGACTATACCAAAAAAAATCAAGAGGCTTACTTGAGTTATGCAATCTGTATGACGACACAGACCTTGCTTTCTGAGAAAGAGATGTCTGGACTTGGGTCAAATCCTTTTGTTTGCTTTAGATGGTCAAAGTGTGCTGGTGAGGTTTATGGGCGTGGGCCACTTATCAATGCACTGTCTGCCATTAAAACAACCAACCTTACCATCGAACTTATTCTTGAAAATGCTCAGATGGCAATCTCTGGCATCTATCAAATGGAAGATGATGGCGTAATCAACCCTGACACGATTCAATTGGTTCCCGGATCAATCATACCGAAAGCAATGGGCAGTCAGGGCTTGCAGCCACTACAGGCAGCGGGTCGCTTTGATGTAGCGCAGCTTGTTCTGAGTGACATGCGGCTGAATATCAAACGCGCACTTTACAATGATATGCTTGGTGATCCGAATAAAACGCCAGCAACTGCAACTGAGGTAGCTGAACGTATGGCAGACTTGTCTCGCCGTATTGGTTCTGCATTTGGAAGATTACAGGCTGAACTCGTGCAGCCCGTACTTCAACGTGTAATATACATCTTAAAGAAGCAGGGCCGCATAGAAGTACCTACAGTAAACGGACGGGAAGTTAAAGTCCGTTCTGTATCCCCATTAGCACAGGCACAGGCAAATCAGGATATATCCAGTGTTGCTAGGTTCTTGGAGTTGGTTGGTGGTGCGTTTGGACCTGAGATGTTGCAGCTTCTTATAGATGGAGAACAGACTGCAATTCACCTTGCTAAAAAATTTGGTGTGCCAGAGAGCTTGATTCGTGACGAAGAACAGCGTAGACAAATAGCTGCAATAGCGCAGCAAATGGCGCAACAACAGCAAGGACAGATGGTTGCCGCAGAAGGTTAATATCGGAATAGATGGAATACAGCGCCCTTCCGATAGGGATGTGGAGATAAGCCACAACATTGCGCAAGTCTTTGAATCTCCTACTGGCAAGGCGGTTCTAAAGTATTTCCGTTCTATAACTATCGAAATGGTTAATGGACCTAATGTAAGCACGGAAGAGCTTAGGCACATTGAGGGTCAGCGATATATTATCGGTCTGATCGAACAGCGCATAGCGCATTCACATAGGAGTAAAAACAAATGAGTGAACAGGAATCAGCAGTTCAAGCAGCAGAAGCAGATGGACGCGACTTTGTAACAGAGGCTGATTTACAACCAGCATCAGAACGTCCTGAGTGGTTGCCTGAGAAATACAATACCCCAGAAGACTTGGCGAAAGCCTATAAAGAGCTTGAGTCTAAGCTGGGCACTAAAGACGAAGACATTCGCAATCAAATACTAGAGGAAATACAAGCGGAAGCATTTAGTGATCGACCTGAGAAAGCTGGTGATTATCAACTGCCTGAGATTGTAGACGAGGAGCTTGCTGTTGATAGTGAGCTATTACAGTGGTGGTCGGAACATTCTTTTGAGAATGGGTATTCTCAAGAGGAGTTCCAGAAAGGTATTGAGATGTATGCCCAAGCTATTGCTGGATCACAGCCCGATATGGAAGCGGAAGCATCCAAGCTAGGCGATCAGGCTGAAAGCCGTATTGAGGCTGCGTCTTTGTTTGCTAATAAGTTTTTCCCAGAAGCAGCAATCCCTGCTATTGAGAGAATGTGTGAAAGCCATGAGGGGATCATAGCCCTTGAGGCAATCATGGATGCAATGAAGGATGGTTCATTTGCTGGCAATACACAGCCTACAGCTGGACTCTCAGAGCAAGCACTTAGGGAGATGATGAATGACGAAAGATATTTCAACCCAGCCAAGCGCGACCCGTACTTCATTAAGCAAGTCGAAGAAGGCTTCCGACAACTCTACAGAGGTTAAGATTATTCAAAGGGGTGAGTATTATCTGACCCCTTTTACCTTGGCGCATGTGGATGAAGTTGTTGAGCATCTTTCCAAAGAGAACATACGCGAGCTAAAAATACTTGGTCATTTGGATGTTCGCCAAGCTATTGTTGAAATGTATGAGTGCTCTGAGTGCTATATAGTCAGGCGGGAAGGTGAGATATTCTTAGCTGTAGCTGGCTTATGGTTTGGGGAGGATCAAGAGTTCCCTCAGATGTTTGCAATGTTTTCTGATAAAATAAAGGATTGCTTTGTAGCCACAGCAAGAGGGTCAAGAATGCTTGTTGATTTCTTTGACAAGAGCCAGCCTATGATGACTATGACTATTCTTGCTGATTATCAGTTTATTTTGGACTGGGCGGTGTGGCTGGGCTTTGATCCTGTAGGCGTTATTGATAGCACACCTCACAAGTATGTTGAATTTGTGCGTTGCAATCCAAACAAAAAAAATGTTTACGATGGCACATTACGGCCCGTAATGCACTGAAAGGCCCGAAAGGACACCCTTGTTGATGTGGCGGAATGGACACCCGTAGGAACTGTAACTTCAAATCAGGAACTGAAAAATGGCTAATACTATCGACACAGCCTTTATCAAGCAGTTTGAAACCGAAGTTCACATGGCGTATCAGCGTATGGGTTCTAAGCTACGGAATACCGTTCGTACTTCAAATGTGACAGGTTCAGTTGCTCGTTTCCAAGTAATTGGAAAAGGCATAGCAAATACTAAATCCCGCAACGGTAATGTAACTCCAATGGAGTTGGCGCATACAAATGTTGAAGCCACTATGGCTGACTACTATGCACCTGAGTACATTGACAAGCTGGACGAGTTGAAGATCAACATCAACGAGCGTCAAGCTGTTGCGCAATCTGCTGCTGCTGCTCTTGGTCGTAAGACTGACGAGATTCTTACAACAGCAATGGATGCTGGTGCAAACTCATCACAAATCCACGACACTGGTTCTGCGCTTGAAAAAGCAGACTTGCTGTCTTTGTTTGAAACATTCGGTAATGCTGACATCCCAGAAGACGGACAGCGTTATCTTGCAATGTCTCCAGCAGGATTTGCTGACTTGTTTGCAATCAATGAGTTCGCAAGCTCTGACTATGTTGGACCACAGAACCTGCCATACGCAGGTGGTATGACAATGAAAGAGTTCTTGGGCTTCAAAATCTTCTCTACATCGGCAGTCGCTGGTGGCAAGAACTTTGCTTACCATACAACTGCTGTTGGCCTTGGCATCAACGCTGATGTTCAAACTGAGGTCAACTACGTTGCAGAGAAAGTTTCACACCTTGCAACATCAATGATGTCCATGGGTGCTGTCGTTATTGATGACGATGGTGTCTATGAAGTCCTTGATAACAACTAAGGAGATAGATCATGGCTTATGCAGCAAGTGGACTAACTCGCGTTGGTGGTGATTCAAACGGAAGTCTGTGGATGTACACAACGACAGATGCTATCGCAACTGTAAACACAGAAGGTTATTTCAATAGCGCGGCAGATATGCTTAGCGTTCGTGATCTAATCATTGTGCGTGACACAAATGTTCCAACCACTAACTTTGTTACCGTTCTTTCGAACACTGGAACTGTTGTAGACGTATCTGATGGTACGGCTGTTGCAGAAACAGATGGTGACTAATAAAGGGATGGGGGCTTCGGCCCCCAAACTACTATGCCTGATGTAGCAAACACACCGATAAAAATATGCTCTCGCGCATCTCTCTTGATTGGAGGTGACGCGATTCAGTCTTTTGAGGATGGCACTGCTGAAGCGACAGTAAGCTCTGCTATGTATGAAGACATGGCACGCTCTGCATTGACCAACTCTCGTTGGCGCTTTGCAACAGATCAGGCGATTTTAAACAGATTGGCTGATGCTCCAACTGGACGCTTTGATGCTGCGTATCAGCTACCTTCTGAGTTTATTATGCTTTCTGGCGTTACTGTAGACGAGCGCCCTATCAAGTATGATCTTTATGGCAGCAAGGTTTTCTGTGATGCGGTAGCAACTGACACGGTTATTGCCGACTATGTATTTAGGGCTGATGAATCTACTTGGCCTCCATACTTTGTAACTGCTGTTGAATATATGATGGCTGGTGTTCTGGCTGTATCTGTTGCTCGCGATGCAACCCTAGCCAGCTTAATGGATAACAAGGCCAACTTTCAAATGATCCAAGCCAGACGTTTACACTCACAACAACAGACAACCCGCAAACTGGATACATCGAGGTTTATTGCTGAAAGGCGTAGTTAATGCAGAAAGTAAGAGTTCCCATTAACAGCTTTCAGTTTGGTGAAGTAAGCGACTCCCTTACATCTAGGGTAGATACTGGTGTTTATGCTGCCTCTGCTCAACGTCTTGAGAATATGGTTGTTATGTCAGAGGGATCAGTTAAAAAACGCACTGGCATGAAGTTTATCTATGACTATGGAATTACTTTTAATGCCACATATCCAGAGCAATCGCATCTCTTTCCATTTATCTTTGATGAGAATGAAGAGTACATCATATCTATTGAGCATCAAAAGGTTAGATGTTTCCGCGTAGTTGATGATACTATAACTTTAGTTACCACGCTTACAACAGATACAAGTGCGGCTGCTCTGCCTTTTGATCGTGAGTATCTAAGAGAATATACCACGGCTCAGTTTGGCGATGTAATGTTTATCTGCCATCCTTTGTTTGCGCCACGATTGCTTACTCGAACAAGTCTTACTGCGTTTGAGATAAGCACTTTTTCATTTGATAAACGTGCAGACAACAGCATTACCTTCCAGCCTTACACTCAGTTTCAAGATCATGGAACGACTCTTGATCCATCTGCTACGACAGGTACTGGTATTACGCTTGTTACCAGCACTGATTATTGGGATACCACTGGAGTGCAAACTGGTGGGGATTATCTTGATTCTTTGCATGTCGGCGTGACAGTTCGTTATGGTGGTAATGAGATTACTATTACAAGCGTACAGTCTGCGACTTCTGCAACGGGAGATGTTGTTGACGCGCTCTCAATCAGATTGCCTATTCTTAATCCATTTAGAACAACTAACGGTAGCGCAACTGTTGAAGTAACAATGATTAATCATGGCTTTGCTGGCGGTGAAGCTATTACAATCTCCGGTTCGTCTGCGGTTGGTGGTATTAATGTTGGCAACTTGGATGGTGCTCGGACTGTAAGTGGTATTATTGATGAGAATATATTTACCTTTACGGCTGGTGGTGCTGCTTCAAGTGCTGAAGATGGTGGCGGTCAGGTAACAATAGCCACTCATGCAGCAAGTCGTTTCTGGGATGAGCAATGCTTCTCAGCTAAAAGGGGATACCCTGCGGCAGTTGAGTTCCATGAAAACAGGTTGGTTTTTGCTGGTACAATTGCAGAGCCTGACGGAATATTTATGAGTAAGATTGGTCAGTTCTTTAACTTTGATGTTGGAGATGCGGCTGATAATGATGCTATACAGATTACGGCTTCTATAGGTGAGATTAATGAAATCAGGTATTTGATCTCTAACCGTGACCTTCAGATATTTACCGCATCAAGCGAACTCTATGTTCCCACTTACTTGAACCAAGCAATAACGCCGACTAATGCTCAGATAAGACAGCAGACACCATACGGCATAGAGTTTATTGAACCTATGTCAATTGATGGCGCGACTATCTTTGCGCAAAGAAATGGTAAGATAATCAGAGAGTATATCTATTCTGATGCTGAGAATGCTTATGTGGCCCCAGCTATTTCTACAATAGCTTCTCATTTGATTGACAGTCCTAAGTATATGGCGGTTGTTCATAGCGGCTTTGGATTGCCTGAGTCCTATGCTGCATTTACGTCTAACAATGGCGATCTTGTTTTGTTTTCTTCAAATAGAGCAGAGAAGAGAGCGTCATGGACTAGGATTACAACAAATGGAAACTTTGGCTCAGTCTGTGCAATTGAAGACAGATTATTTGCCAATGCTTATGACAAGGATGGAAACTTGCAGCTATGCGAGTTCACTGGTGATGTTGGCTTGGATTTCTATGTGTATGGTGCAATCTCTAGCAACCTTGTTGATGTAAGCTCTGTTTACTCAAATGGTGACGTAGTAGATGTTGTTGTTACAGATGGGACTGATCTTTCCCATATTGGGAGTTTTACAGTAAACGCCAGCAATCAGGTTGACCTTACGGTAGTTGCTGGCTTGGGCTTTACTCATGCTTACGTTGGAAGAAAGTTTACTTCTAAGATTGTGAGCAATCCAATTGATGCTGCAATAGGCAATGGCCCTGCAACTGGCAGTATTCGTGGCATTACGAATGTGGTCTTGGATTTGAAAGATACCAGATCGGTTTCGGTGAATGGCACTAACTTGGTGACTGAGAGTAAGTTTACTGGCAAGAAAGAGTTTCGCGTTTTAGGTTATAGCCGTGATCCCAAGGTAACGATTGAGCAAAATGATCCGTTATCTTTGCAGGTCAATGGCCTTACAGTGGAGTTAATAGTCTAATGGACCCAGCAACATTATTTCTAATTAGCACTGCTGTAAGTGCTGGCGGGACAATCTTAGGCGGTATTGGTGCAAAGCAAGAAGCTGAACTAACTGCTTTTAATATAGAAACACAAAAGCGGGAAAACAAAGTTCTTGCTATGCAACAAGCAAGAGCAAGAAGAGAAGAATACGATTTGGCTACAGCTTCTAATGTTGCTGCCTTTGCTGCTGCTGGTCGTGATGTTGGAACTGATCGTAGTGTTCAAGCATTCTTAGAAAAACAAAAAGAAATTATTGCTCAAGACCTTGGTCGCATAGATCAACAGGCACAGTTTGAGGGTTCTCGTATGGACTTGGCAGCTATGACTGAAAGACGTCGTGGTCGTAATGCTCTTTATGCTTCTTTGTTTAGTGCTGTTGGGACTGCGGGCGAAGGTTTGTACAGGGCAAAGCAAGTAAGGACTGACTAATGGCTGTAATAAGACAAAGAGCAGAAATCTTTAATAAGCCTGTTGGTGTTGTCCGAGCAGATGCTGGGGCTGCGTCAGTCGCTCAGTCTATAAGTAGAGCGGCTGAAAACATAGCAGCCCTTGCTTACAGAGATGCAGCAATAAGTGCAGAAAAAACTGGGGAAAAAGCAGCTCTAGCTCAGCCTTCTGATAGAATTAGCACAATTGATCCCGATACAAATATGCCTGTAGCATATAGTCCACCTTCATCATATGGAACTATAGCTGCAAGATCATATCAGAATATGATTGATCGCAGATTTGAAGAGTCAATTCTAAAAGAATTAGAGAATAAAGGCTCTGAGTTTGCAAAGAAGTCTGCTTCGGCGGCTCAATATAAAGACAGTATGTCTAATTATGTACAAGAAATGTACAATGCTGAAGGCGAGGCTACAGCTTACAGTCGATATATCCAAGAAGCTGGTAAAGAATATATTGCAAGTACATATGCAACTCTAGCAAAGAAAGAAGCTGAAGCTGCAAAGGCTGCTTTAATTAGACAGCAGTTAATGGATGGCTACAAAGACAAAAGAAAACTTGCACAACTTATTTCTATTGGAGGTTCTAACGAAGAAATTGCTGATCTATCTGCCTCTCTTCGTGCAAGAAATTTAGACCTATTAAATGTTGATGGTGTAACATTTAAGCAGTGGGTTTCTGAGAATGAAGCTATTGATGGGCTTCAAGCACTTCATGCAAATAACGATCTTGTAAGAATATACTCAAGACTTTCCCCATCAGATCAATCGTTATTAAAACTTTCTCTGACAAATCCCTCTGTTATTAGCAAACTTTCTATAGCGAGTGATGTTCAAAACATAGAAAATTTACAAGGCTTAATACTTAAAGCAAAAACATCAACAAGTGTTACAAGTTTAATTGCTGCGTTTGATTCTTTTGCAGCAATTAGTGAAGAGTATGTAGAGTCAGAGGCTAATAGATTAATCTCTGAGTATTCTCCAACTATAAGTGCATCAAGTACAATTCAAGACATAGCAAGTATTGTTGCACCAATCGAAGACAAAAATGTTCAGTTAGAAGTTGGCAATGAACTTATTACTACATGGATAATGAAGAACCTAGATGTTGCTGGTAAAACTTCCGATGATATAGATATGCTTGCTGAAGCACTGATGGATGAAGCAAATCCAAACTACACTATAATACAAGCTCTTATTAGTGGTGATCAGGGCAAGCAAATAGTTCGTGAGTTGCAAAACATGTCGCAAGAACAGCGCTCTACTCTTGCAACTAATCTTACTGACAGACGCGCTGCTTTAAATAGAATTGAAAATGCTCGTGATGCAAGGCTAGAGGATCGCTTTAGAAGCAATATTATTAGCTTACAAGATGCTGATAACTACTTAGATATATATGCTGATTTAAAAACAAGAGTACCCAAAAGCGGTTTAAGCGCAACTGCTAAGTCAACATTATTAACTTTGCTTGATGAAAACTTTTCTGAAAGATCAAGAATAGAATCAGACAGAATAGGGCTATCAACAGTTGAACTTGAGGAATTAAGCGATGCTATAACTCAACCATCAACAACTTTAACTGGCAATGCTCTTGAGGCATGGAAACTGTTACGACCTGCGTACGAGTTAAACCCTTCGAGAATATCAAGCTATGTTTCAAACAGGTTAAGAGCTTCTACTAATCAAAACACTAAAGAACTTAATAGGATTAGAATAAATGCGATTGAAGATGATTTGTCGTCTGTAAGTGAAGATGAATTAGCATTTTATGAAAAAGAAGTCTTAGGCGATATAGTAATAACAGCTGAGAATATGTTTGATTATGAAGCTGTTACAAGTGCTTTGAACCAAGGTGTAGTCTTGCCAAAAGTAAAGGCAGCTTTGGAAAGCGCAATCTTTTCAAACAGAGAGGAAAATTTAAATACTGGTCTTCAAACTTTTGAAAGGTTCTCCAACATTGAAACAGTTACTACTGATGGTAGAATTGGTTCTTTAGATATAATGCGCAAGTCTCTTAGCCCTGAGATTTATGCTTTGTATTCAGCAATAAGTCAAACAGCTCGAGCAGAAGGTGCTGAGCCATTATCTGTAGCACTTGATTTCAGAAACTATGATGGAAACATTGATGACGATATTAAGTTAGATTTAAAAATACCAAAAGCTCAAAGCATTAATAGGGCGCTGGATGAATATCCAATGAGCACCAACTATAAAAAAGAAATACTAGCAATGTTAAGAATGCAAAAGGCTAGGGGTAGGGTTATTACTGAGGATTCACTGTCTTCTATTATTGATGGGTACACTTCCAACATGGCAAAAGACCCTGCTGTTTTTGGGCCATACATCGGCGACTCGACTGAGTTTCCTAGAAATGCGTTTTTTAGCGACACCGAGATTACTTCTAATAGAAGTGCAATGACAGATTTGATGGCTGATTCTGGTCAGTTTAATGACCTACTCAAGGGCGATACTTTTCTTGATCAACAAGCAGCGACTATAGCTGCAATGCTTGGTGGAGACATATTAACCACAAGCAGAGCTATTGTTGAGCAGTTTACAACTGGTGTTGGCGCTAGTGAAAAGCTCTCTGATAGAGAAAGATTGAAAAAAGGGCTTGCTGCTTTAAACATTGAGTTAGCATACAAACCTGATGTTGCATCAATATATGCTGGTGAGCCAAGGTATTATGTGGGGTATGTTAATGACTATGGCTCATTTGAACCAATCATGATTAATGATAAACCTTACATGTTGGAAAAACTAAATACCTTATCTTCAAATCAGGCTGAGTTAAGATTACAAGCTCTTAACAATTTAACAGTTGCTCTTAAGGGAAATGCTCCAAAAGAGTTTAAGGCTATCGCTCAAATAAACTACTTAGCAACTCTGGATCATATGAACTATGATAAGTTTACTTCTGATGAGGCTGAGTTAAGAAAGTTTTCTAAAATCTTTGGCAATGATACAAGAGCAATAGAGATATACGAAACCAAAAGAAATGAATATAACGATCTTTCTGGCACAAGGCCTTCAACACCAGAGGTAAAAGAAAAATCAGAATTAGAATTACGAAAACAAAAATCAAAAGAAATGTTTGATACGGTTCCTGTTGAAATTCTAGCAGCGACAAGCATAGAGAATAGAAAACTTCTCAACAAATATAGAAAAGAAATATTAAAAGGAATAGTTAATGATCCAGACTTCTTTTTATCTTATGATGATTGGTTAAAGGGACAATAATGGAATGAAGCTAACTATTCCAGACGCAGAGCCATTTACAATTGGCAGACAGCCAGTTCAATCTACTGTGCCTAGTATTGGGCAAACAGGCAATGCTCAGTATGGAAGGTTGTTTAATCCGATAATCAATCAACTTAATTTTTATGGTGGCGCTTCTACTTATGATCCAGAGTCGATTGATCGTGTTGAGTCTATAATAGAAAGGCAGGGAATTACTGGTGATGACGCAAGGTATCTTAGAACTTTTGGCATTGGTTCTCAGGATAATTTCAATGCTGCACTAAAGTTTATTAAAAACAGGCAAGATAACTATAGTATTTTAAATCGTTCTACTGGTTTAAACTTGTTTCTTACTGACCCTAGTCTTCATGCCTCTGTAGTTATTCCTTATG
>Ga0255768_10007132_pt1 | contig 10523 bp, 16 predicted proteins | sample 071ome_33_FD_179983 | JGI IMG/M metagenome (GOLD analysis project Ga0255768, IMG submission 179983) | Coastal salt marsh microbial communities from the Groves Creek Marsh, Skidaway Island, Georgia - 071412AT metaG (version 2) | ecosystem: Environmental > Aquatic > Marine > Intertidal zone >...
AATATTTTTTTCCAAAATAGTATAATCAATATTAATATTAAAAAATTAGTAGAAAAAATTAAACCAAAAAGGTACATAAAAATTTATAGTGCCTGCATGTATCCATCTGTTGATTTTGCAGTAAGTGAAGATTTAATAGAACAAAATTATGAGATTGCAGACAGTGTCAAATGGAGTGCTTTGGCCCAAATTAACGATGTCAAATATCTCAGATATTCTAACATTCCGTTTGATGCTTTAATTGTTACCAATTGTTATGGATACAATGATCATTATGATTTTGAAAAATCTCATATCATAGGTTCTCTGCTCAAAAGGATATCTGACGGACAACATGTTGATCTGATCGGCACAGGAATTGCTAGAAGAGATTTTCTTTTTGCAGATGATCTTGGCAAAATTCTTAATCTGTTAATCAGTAAGCCGTGTAGTAGATCGGTAATCAATGTATCGTCTGGGTCATCAATAGTAATAAAAGATGTTGTAGAAAAAATAGTTGAAACCTACGGTTATCATGGAAAAATTAATTGGGGAGACAGTAAAGATAACGGTGTGTTAAACAAAACACTTGACAATACCAAACTTTTAAGAACTATTGGAGATTTTGGTTTTACAAGTTTTGATGAAGGTATTGAATTGACTGTGAAAAATTTTAAGCAGACTCAACTTTAATATCTAGAGGATGTCCATGTTGCACAGCATCAACCTTTACTTCGGTTGCTTTTTGTTCTGCTATCTCCCAACTGTATAATGCAACCACGCCTTTGCCATCGTTGTGGATGGTATTGGTCATCTTAGATGCCTGTTCTTTGGAATATTGAAAATGTTTCATTAGAGATTGCACCACAAAATCCATAGGTGTTTGTTCATCATTCATGTACACCACAGCATATTTGCCAGGCTCTTTGAAAGTCATTTTTACTTTTTCTTCAACTTGTACGTTGCTTTGTGTCATCATTGTATTTAAATTATAAACTCTTTCTGTTTTGTGTCAATATAAAAGGGGGTGTTGCCACCCCCTCTATCATTATTTGATGTCAATGAGACGTGCTTTTTTCTCTTCTGGAATAATTCTTTCTAATTCAACAGAAAGTAATCCATCTTTAAGTTCAGCACCCTTGACCACTGTGTCATCAGCGATGGTAAAAGTTCTCTCAAAGTGCCTTTTGGCAATGCCTCTGTGGATAACTGCACCATCATCTGTTTCTACTTCTTCGTCTTTCTTTTCAACAGAACGAATTGACAGTGTGTTTTCTTTGACTTCTACTTCGATGTCGTCACGAGAAAAACCAGCCAGTGCCAACTGTATTTGATACTGATGATCATTCTTTTTTATGATGTCATACGCAGGGAATGATGATGTCACAGCAGATGTAAGATTAAAATCGTCTGTGAAAAATCTGTCCCATGTGTCAAAGGCATTGTCAAAGCCTATTGAGTATGGTCTTAGTTTGTTAAAAAGTGATAGAGATGTTCTTGTCATTGTATGTTCCTCCTATTATAGCAAGTTACTCTTAGTGTAGAACCCGAAGCATTCTACAACTATATTTAATATAGTATGTCTTTGAAAAATGTCAAGCTAGTAAAGTTAATATTTTTTCTGAAAGTTTTTTATGTGCCTGGCGATCGGGATGGTAATTGTCTGGAAAACTAGTATGATTCTTTGTATAAAATAACCTATATGCTTTTTCAGCCAGAATATCTCCTATATCCGTCTTTTGATCATCAGTTGGTGTAGGTGTCAAAGACAGCAAAAATTCTATATCTTTGTAGTATACTCCAGACAAATTTCCAACAGATTTTCCTAAAACATCGCTAATCCAACTGTGTGTAACTACTTTAACTTGATCACAGGGTTGATATGATTTGTAAACATTTGAGTAAGCTCCTATCAACAGCACCTTACAGTTTCTTTGTTTGATTACTTGTTCCAACCTTTTTGTCCAGTCTAGATACAACATTTCGTGTATTTTTTTCAAAGACATTTTCCTTTTGACAAAAAGTTGCATAGCAACGTCATTTCTTTTTTTAAAGTGTCGAAACACATCTGTAGCAAAAATGATCAATGTTTTATTTTTTAGATCATGTTTAGATATTTGTTGAATAATATCATCTAAACTAGCATTAGTTTCTGCATAATTAGGCACTTTGTAATCTAGCGAATCACTAAGATACACTTCTGTTCCTTTGTGGCTAACAAAATTATCAGCGCCTTTGTGGTTTGGATTGTTGATTACATCCTGAGGTAGCAAAGAGAATTCTCCTCTGCCAAAACTAGCACCTATGATACAAACAGATTGCATTAAAGTTTAGAGTAGTCCGTCTCGTTCCATCTGTTTGCGTCGATTTTTTATTGCTTGACGTTTAAGTCGTTTGTTGTACTCTCGCTTAATCTCAGATGGTTTAAGGTAATATCTGCGTTCTTTGACTTCTTCTAGAATGCGAGCATTAGTAAGTTTTTTCTTCATCTTACGCCATGCTTTCATGGCATCACCATCCCTTACATCAATTGATATGTGTTGAGATGTAAATTCTGCTCTTGGTTTAAAAGTTTTAATCATCTAAAAAATTATACTTGGGGTTTTTCATTTTGTCAACTGTATCTTTAGTTATTTTTACACTCAATAAACCCTTATCTTTTAATGTTTTTATGTCGTATATAGTTTTTTTCAAAGATAGATCAAAGAAATTTTTAATTCCCCTTGCTCCTATGTCTGCAGAGTGACACTTCTCAGCAATCAATCGACTAGCATCTTTGTCAACATGCAAGGATATGCTTTCTGTGTCGAAAATAGATTGATATTGTAAAAAAGGTGATATTTTTGATTTTTCGATAATATCAATTAGTTCGGCAATGGTTAATTTTTTCAATTCTATTATATTTCCGATTCTTCCTACAAATTCTGGAATTAATCCGTATTTTATCAAATGATCAGCAGTGATACTTGTGGTGTTTTTTGTTTGATCTTTGCCTACAAAACCTACTGCATGTTCTGTTTTTTTGATTTGATCTAGGCCAACAAATGCTCCTGAACATATGAATAATATGTTAGATGTGTCAACTTCAATGGATTCGCCTTGAGGATGTTTTCTGTTGCGTTTCATTTGTACTTTGAGTTTTGTGCCTTCGATAATTTTTAATAAAGCCTGTTGGACGCCTTCACCTGATACATCTCTTGTGATTGAAACATTCTCTGACTTACGAGCTACTTTATCAATTTCATCAAGGAATACAATGCCTTGTTGTGCTCTTTCTATATCACCATCAGCATTTTCAACAAGACTTGCGATTACAGTCTCAACATCATCACCAACGTAACCAGACTCTGTGAGTGTAGTGGCATCTGCAATGTAAAATGGTACATCTAAATATTGTGACACAGTTTTAGCTATTAAAGTTTTTCCTGATCCTGTAGGCCCTATCAAACATACGTTAGATTTTTCAAGAATTCCTGGGTTAGCAATACGTTTGTAGTGTAGATAGACACTTACTGCAACTTGTATCTTTGCTTCTTCTTGACCAACAACATTTTTATCTAAAAATTTTTTAATTTCATGAGGGTCTATGTCTTCCACAGTTTTTTTTAATTTTGGTTCTGTGTTGTCTTTTAGAATTAAACCGCATTTTTCAACACATTCATCACAGATAGATGAATTATCTGAAGCAATTAATTTGTTTACTTCTGACTTATCTTTGCCACAAAAAGCACAAGTATAGTGATTTTTATTTTTTTTATCAGACATTTTTAATAATGTTTTGTATCGATGATTGTGAACAATCAAATATAATTTTACTTTGTTTTAGAACAGAATTCAACCATTCAGATTGGCAATCTTCGTCGATAAGATAGAATGCTACAGTTTTGTCGCAATCATTCAGAATTTTTTTGATATCGTTGTTAGAATAATTTTTTAATGCAAAAGTTTCTCCTTCTACAATGTCAGGTTGGGTTACAAAAATAATTCTATTCATTTAATAACCTATTAACAATTTCGGCTTCGGCATGTGTGAGTGTGTTTATGTTAAGGTTCCCTGATTTAACTTCTTGCACCAACCTCTTGTATCTTTCTTCTAGTTTTTGTTCTGCTGTTCTTGTATCTATCACATGTTTAGACGGAGTTTTTGGTCTACCCCAATAGTCTATGTTATGATTAGTGTTTTTGAGATTTGCAATTTCTTCTTCTAATGTTAGAATTTTTTGTTCATATTGCTCTCTCTGTTCTTTGCTGAGATCTACTATTTTTTCTTTTTCAACAATTTTAGGCACTTCTATGAATTCAGTGACTGGAATCTCAATCTCTTTTGGTTTGCGTTCCAGTCGTTCCAATGCATCTGCCAACAGTTCTAATGTATGTTGGTATTTTTGCCAAAGTGCATCAATGCTGATTTTATTCTTGTTCTGCATTGGCAGTTAGTTTTTGCTCTATCTGTGCTTCTAACTGAGCGATGTCTTCTGGCATTTCTAAATCAATGTTAGCTTCAACTTCTACAATTTTTTCAACCTCAGTAGGCTTTTCAGCCAACTGTGCATTCAATTGTTTGATTTCATCCAATGCATCGTTTAATCTGCTCAAAGTTTTGAGATACTTTTTCCATATATCCATCACCTGATCTTGTTTTTCAGACATTGTTTTCTCCTTTTGTGTTGTACTTGTGTTCTACTTGTTGTTCTAAATCTTTTACGCTTTTGGGCATGTCTAGATTTAATTTTTTATATTCTGTTTCTGTGATGCTGTTACGATCTAAGATACCTTTGCCTTCAAATGACCACCCATATCTTGCTTTGAGACTCATGTTTACAGCAATCAATAACAGCACTGCAAGAGGATCAAACACGAACATGATAGTAATGATCAACCACGTCACTGCTCGCTCTAAATCAACTTCTCCTTCTGGATTAAAAAATTGTGCAATGTATTTGATTGGCCCAACCTCTGCTTCAAGATCTCTTATTTTGGATTCAGCAACAAACTTGTCTGCGTTAAGTTCATCGATGCGATCGTAGGCTGTGTTAATCTGCTGTTCAAACTCAGCAATCTGTGTGTCTGCATTTTCACCTGCTGTTATTGCCGCTGTATTGATGTCATTTATTCTTTGCTTGGCAAGTGCTACTTCGTCAGCAACAGAGGCTTGTAAGGTGCTTATTTCAGCATTAAAACCGTCTATTTTGCCACGTAATTCGATGATTTGTGCATCTGCTACACTTTGAATGTCTGCAATTTTTGTGTCAGTTTGTGTGTTGATTTCATTAATATTGTCAGTGAGTTGTTTTTGTGTTTGTGTGATTTTGGTGTCAATTCTGTTGCGTTCTGGCTGTTGCGAATCTTTCAGCAGTGCCGCTTCTTTTTCTTCGTTGAAGAATGATTTGTTTGCGTTCAACACATCGCTCACTGCTTGATCTAATTGTGCTAATTTGTTTTGTTCTGCTGTGATCACAGCATCAGCATCATCTCGCAATTGTTGAATAGATTCTTTTGAGTCAGTTCTTTCTATGTCTATCTTGTTGTTTGCATCTGCTTGGATTTGATCGATTTGATTTTGTGTGTTGGAAATTTTGGTTTGTATCAATTCCACATCTGCTTTGATTTTATCATCGGCATTGTCAATGATTTGTTGTTCACGTTGAATTTGTTCATCCACATCAATGTTGCCGCCGCCTTGTAGACGTTCTATTTTTGCGGTGAGATTGTCAATAGTGCTTTCTTGTCTTAGTATCTGTTCATCTAACCTGTCAATGGTTGCTATGGTTTCAGCGGCAGGAGTTGCCTGTTCCACATGTGCTCTGGAAAGAAATCCAAATATGCCCAAAGAAGTTATTATCATTAGGATGCCCACAGCAGTGGTTAGATATGTTTTCAGTAGAAAAGGAATGTTTTTCCAGTTTTGATACAACCAAGATGCTGTGACCAACTTGGCAATTTCCAACACTCCGCCCATCACATAGATGGGGATTTTGGCTGCCGCAAATATGGCTCCTAGTCCTATCACAGAATAGAAGATGGCTACGCCAGAAATAGTGAGAGCACATAGTAGTGCCAATATTATTAGAAACATAGTTTAATATTTACTTGTCTACACACAGGCGCCACATGGTTTTGTATCGGTCCCAGGCTTCTTGCAGTGCAGGATGTTTTTTCCTTATTTGCACAGCTTCCCAACCACACATGTTTTCTTCACCTTGTGCTTGTATCACACTCAAGGCATATTCATCTTCTGAAACTTTTACACGCACATCTGAACCTAATTCCTGTTGATACACTGTGTGTCCACCATCTGGAGATGTATAGATATATTTTGGCTTACGTTTGCCCATACAAATGTTTATATGTTTGTACTAGATGGAAAGTATATTATGAATCTTCGCCTGATACCAATTTAGTTGTGGTAATCTGTGCGACTGTGATTGAATCAAATATTTCACCTGTGTCAGTAGGTGCTTGTGCTGTCACAGATGTAACCACAGTGTCTGATGTAGCAGGACGATACACAGTTCTTAGTTCTGTTAATGTGCCTGAAGCAACAGTTGAGTCATTTGAAATTGGAGTACCGCAGTTGATACCCTGTGCTACTAATTCCTTGATTCTTAACACAGCAGTATTGTTTGCTGTTGATCCGTCGATGGATGTACCAGTAAGATCAATTGAATCAGTGTCTTCATATGCAACAGTAAATTGTAGATTGGTTGCTTGAGCATCGCCGTTTGCTTCAACAATTTCAATGTCAAATATTTCACAGTTTGAATTGGTTTGTAGATTTTTAACTACTTGTTCAAATCTCATCACACCTCGTTCTCTGCGTAGTGCCAGTGCATCTGTAGTTGCTCTTGTGGTAGATTTTGATCCAGTTAGATTTGTTGAATAAAAATACTTGTTTGTAGTAGGAAAGTTACCATTAGGTGTCACAGCACCTCCTCTGGTGCTTTCTTCTGTCATATACCCTGTCATATCAACAGTTATTCTAAAGTGTTTTAATACTCTTGCATCAATTCCTGAGTTTGTAAATCCTATTGGCATGTTCGTGTTTTCCTTTACTTTATTTATTTAGTGGATCCGCCAAACTTGATCACGTCTACAGGCTATTCCGTTGTGATATTGTGTGCTTTTTGCAGGGGTAAAATAAGCAAGTTCGAAGTGTCTACATGGACCAACATATTTGTTAGATGCATACATAGGTTTAACATAGCCACTTTTGCCAGTGTTTTTGTCATGCCAGTATGCCATCACACCATCTGCATTAAATTCTAGAGCATGTTGAAATGTTCTTTCTATCATATCAGACTGCTTGTTGTGTCCAGTCATTTTATAATAAGTGGTGTTTGAGCAACTCACTGTAAAACACAACAAAATTAAAAAAATTAGTTTTCCCATCTGTAAAACAAGTGATCACCCACTTGCCCTATGAATGTTAACTCATGACGCCATTGAGGGTCAACATATGTGGCATGATAGTGAGTGGCTCCTTCAATGATGCCACCATACTTGCCATCCATCAGTTGCAGTGCCACAATTTGGCTCTTGTACCAATTTTCAGTCGGTCTCACTTCATCTGATTGGCCATCACAATACCATGAAAACTGGCATCTGTGTTTGACAGGATAGTAAATTCTATCTTCTTCTGCAAGTTCAGGATGCTTGCGAGTCTTCCATGACTCGTATATAGGTCCTTCTTTGATCACTTCGCAGATTGTGTTGGGATAACGATTGTCGTTCACTCGGTTCAACACCACAAGACCTACAGCAATTTTGCCGGCCATAGGTTCCACTGACGCTTCGAACAAAATGTTCTGCGCCAAGCAGTATGCTTCTGGTTCTTGGTTTGAGTCAATAATGTTGTAGTCAAAGGCATTGCCTATCTTACACCACATCATGCCCAGCCAGAATGCTACCACCACTAATAGTATTCTCATCATACTTGTATTATAAAACAGTTCTGGTATTTGTCAACTAGAGTTTGACGATGCCTTTTTTCACAAGTATTTCGCGGTTTTTTTGGTGCATCTTTTGAACATCTTCTTTGGAGCCACCAAAATAAGGCACAGCATATCCTTCTTCACACAGTATGTCTGTGACCATTCTGGCACCAACTTGGAAGTCACCTAAGATTCTGCCAAACTTGCCTTTCATGTCTTCGCCATTCTTATTGACTTGTGTTTTGAGAACGCCTGTTTTGCCCAACAGTGATTTGAGTTTTGCCTTTGAGGCCAATCCGAATTTCTTTTCTACTTTGTCTCTGGTTCTTGATTCAGGAGTATCAATGCCCATAATTCTCACACGTTCATCTTTGAGCCATACACCAAATCCTAGATCAATGTCAACGTCTACAGTGTCGCCATCAACCACTTTAATAATATAACATTTGTATTCATACATCTTTTGCCCTCATAAATCGTTTGTGTGGTTGATAGTGCCACCATTTCCTTAATGTTTTCAAAAACTTCAATAACATATGTGAGTATTTAATGAAAGTGGGCAATTTCTGTTCCCAGGTATTGCCCAACCCGGCTAGCCTAACGAATTAGGCAGCGAGAGCTAGAGTTTCCTCTGCATTTATAAGTTGCCAACTACTCTACCTGTCAATCCACTCGCCCCCGGAAGGGAGTCTGTTGGTGGAGGCGCCGGGGTTGATCCCGGGTCCAGTGTAGCATCGACGCCAGCATATTAATTTATAATAAATTTATAGAAAATGTCAAATGATCAATAACCTATTAGATAAGCTTTAAAAAATTTTTTCCTTATTATTTCTAAATGCTCAAAAGATGAAAACACAATGTCAAAAAAAAGAAACAATTTGCATATTTCTTTTTGAAAAGACATTGCATTATTGATTGTTTCCATGTTGAAAAAGAATTGGTTATTTAAGGTTTTGTTGATTATGTGTTTATTGTTAATGTCGATTTTTCTATTTTGCAACAACCATTCATAATTTATAAGAGTTATAGTTTTTCTATTCACATAGCGAGAATATGCTGTACCATCAGTGTGATCAACCATACAAAAAAACATATTTTGTTGGTTAGTTAGGAATTTCCAAAAATGGTTACACATTTTTTCATCTGCTATTGGGTTTCTTAGTAAATTACTGTAATTAAACCCAGCATATTGTTTACAACCAAAATCGATGCGCTCTTTTAATAAAATAGTTTGATCAAGAGGTATGTTTGATGTTGAAAAACTCCATTTATCTATGTCATTATTTTTTTCCATTTTTATCTTTGCAAAGTGTTTATTTTGCGGTAAAAACTTTTTATGCAAATTTAGACAGAGAGATAAAAATTTTCCTCCAGCATTACCTGGATAATGCAAAATCACTAATTTATTAGTTTGAAAATTAATTTTCATTCAAAAGTTTCTCGAGAGTTAATGACCATATGCAAGAAATATTGTGCGGCAAACATTATACCTGGGGTGTTGGTATATTAGATGCAGGTTGTATGCCTGTGGTGCCTTGAATGTAATTGTCAGCGGCAGATTTGTTGGCTTTCTGCATGGTCACCACAGATGATTTGTTGAACACAAAGTCACGAGTCATATCAGCCATCATCAAGTATTGTGTCATGCCAATACCTTGTTGGGTCATAGTGAGTGCTAACGGTTTTGATACTTTGATTGTTTTATCATCTTGTGATACAAATTTTGCAATAACTTCATCGCCGCCTGATATTCTTAATGCAATAATATCGTTTGCCTTAAATCCTGAATCGATTAACATTATAATTTAAAGTCTTTCAGTGTGTCTTTGTTGACGTCTTGTTTTACTCCGCCAATAATATAAGATTCAACTTCTGTTTCTTGTGGAGCAACCTGTAGTCCTGCTGATGATAGCCAATGTTGTGTCCAAGGCAACGGGTTAGCATTTAAAGGACGATCAAATATAGGATCAAATCCAATTGCTTTGACTCTTTTGTTTGCAACAAATTCAACATAGTCGCCCAACAATTTTTCATTTAATCCAATGATGGTGCCTTCTTTCATCAAATGTTTGGCCCATGCTTTTTCTTCTTCTACACAGAGTTTGTACATATCTATCACAGTGTCTTTGCATTCTTCTGTGATTTTTTTCATTTCAGGATCATCACCTTCTTGCCATTTCTTGATGATTTGAGTTGAAAGGTTGAGGTGAGTGGCTTCATCTCTTGCAATGAAAGAAATAATTTTAGCAGATCCTTCCATAAGTTTAAGTTCACCAAATGCAAATGTACATGCAAATGACACATAGAATCTCAGACCTTCAAGGATGTTTACATTGACCATTGCAAGGTACAACTGTTTTTTAACTTCGCGTAAATCTCCTTTGCCTTTGACAAAATAATCTTGTGCAAGTTCTGAAAATCTATCATAGTTTTCAGTAACAGATATCGCTCGTTTGACAATTTCTTCATCGTTGAGAATTGTGTCAAACACTTCTGATGGATCAGCATACACATTCTTCATAATATATGTGTATGAACGAGAGTGTATGGTCTCCATAAAATCCCAAGTGATAATACAACCTTCAAGTTCAGGTATCGAAACATATGGTAAAA
>Ga0255768_10007141_pt1 | contig 10516 bp, 9 predicted proteins | sample 071ome_33_FD_179983 | JGI IMG/M metagenome (GOLD analysis project Ga0255768, IMG submission 179983) | Coastal salt marsh microbial communities from the Groves Creek Marsh, Skidaway Island, Georgia - 071412AT metaG (version 2) | ecosystem: Environmental > Aquatic > Marine > Intertidal zone > Salt...
AAACAATAAAAAATCGTTACCGTAAACAAAATCTGGAGTTCTAAAAAGTTCTGCTATTGACCGAAGCACACCATAACCAATAAGGAAATAAGCAGAATGCCGACCATAACTGTTGGTTCTTTTGATAAAGAAATTTAAGAAGATAAATAGGACTACACCCTCTAAAAAAGCTTCATAAAGTTGTGAGGGATGTCGTGCAATTTGTAAAGGGTCGGTAGGAAAAATCATGCCCCAAGACACATCAGTGGCTCTGCCATATAATTCGGCATTGATGAAGTTAGCGATCCTGCCTAAAAAGAGAGCTATCGGTAGAGAAGGTGAAACCCAATCTGTAATTTCAAGAAATTTGAGGTTGTGCTTTCGTGCAAACACAAACATCATAATTGTACCGCCAATTAGACCACCATGAAATGCCATCCCTCCTTGCCAAATTTTGAACACATAAAAAGGATCCTCAAGCTGTAGATGAAAGTCATAAAAAAGAACACTTCCCAACCTTCCACCAAGCACTACTCCTAAGAATAAGCCATAAAAGAAAACAAGATCTTCTGTTTTATTTTTGTCTAACTTAATGCCAAAAATAGGTCTATTGGCAACCATATGTAAGTAGATTAGGTAGGCACTTAGAACGTAAGCAATGCCATACCATGCAATATCGATTGAATCTCCCCAAAAGCCTGAGATTGGAATGGAGATTGCAATTGGATCGATAAATTCAGGATATTTCATTAAGCTAGCAACCAATAAATAAATACTGGCAAAAGTTGGAGAGCATAAAGTATTTGATAGACTTTATCGTTAACCTTTTGCGTAAGCTGTGCTCCTATTCTTGAAAAAACTGAACTAAATATTGCAATAAAAAATAAACTCAGATAATTAACATAGCCTACTGAATAATCAGGTAAATCTTCTGTGTTTATGCCGAGGTACATATACGATAATGCCCCAATGATGCCGACAGGAAGTGTGCACACCAGTGAGGTGCCTGCAGCTCTTTTAATGTTTTCTCCCATGAAGCGTAAAAATGGGCCAATAAAGATGCCTCCACCAACCCCAAATAGCGAAGAAAGAGTTCCTACAAACCCACCAAATGGCAATGCAATAGTGTACGAAATAGGCTTCTCCACTGTGGATTCACCAGATTTGAAGAAAAGTCGCAATGAGATTAGAAAGATAAATAGAGCAAATATTTTTTTAAATAATTCTTTATCAAGTTCAACAGATATTAGAGCACCAATAACGGGACCGACAACTATCCCAAGCAAAAGTTTGCGAAAATTAACCCAGGAGATTGTGCCATTCTTATGGTGCACAGGTATTGCTGAAAGCGCATTTACTATAATGCATGCTAGTGCAGTTCCAAGAGAAATAGGTATAGCAATTTCATCTGAGTAGCCCAAACTTTTATAGAGGAAGTGCAAAGATGGAACAATGACTATTCCTCCCCCAACGCCAAAAAATCCAGATAAAAATCCTGACAGGATGCCAATTAGGGGATATAACAAAAACTCAATTGTCATGCTCTATTTTCTCCGATTCTTTTTTTCCAATTGAAATTAATTTGTTTACCCTTGCTTCAATGGATCCCTTTCCAGTAGAAAGCTTATTCATTGCATCGTCAAATTTCTTCTGTGAGAGTTCTATCGAATGTCCAAGGCTATTTACAGTTTCTATAAACCCTCCTAGTTTATCAACTAGTTTTTGGGCTTCCTCATAAATAACCTTTGCTCCTTCTCTTTGGCCATCTATTCGCCATAAATTTTCAATCATTTTTATTGATATATGAAGCTGGGTTGGGCTGAGCAAGGCTATACGTTTTTTGGTAGCAAATGATAAGAGCTCCTGATCGTATTTAAGCGCAACATTTAATGCATCATCAATTCCCAAGAATAAGAAAGTCATATCTGGTGAGTTTAAATCGGCAATATCATTGTATTTTGTATCACTTAGTTCTTTAATGCGCTCCTTAACATTCGTAACATGTTGTTTGCCAAACTTGTTTTTATCTTCACTATTTTCACTACTGCTGTAATCGTGGTACGCTCTAAATGAAAACTTGGAATCAATGATTATTTGGCGATCATCTGGCAAATATACTATAGCATCAGGTCTTTTATTCTTTAATCCACCCTCTTCCTTTACTACAAAGTTTTCTTGTAATTTATAGTGAATATTTTCCTGCAATCCTGAGTTCTCAAGCAACATGCGAAGCTTCATTTCTCCATAATCGCCTTGTGTCTTGCTGTCTCCTCGTAAAGCATCGGCAAGATTGGCAGTATCGCTAGTGATTTGGTTTGTTTTTTCAATCAATCCATCAATAGTAGTTTTCGTTTCAACGTGGAGCTTAAGCTGTTGTTCAGTATTTTTCTTAACCTCTTCCTCAAATTCCTTAATCCTTGCTCTAAATGGGTCGATAATTTTTTCAATGCTGTCTTTAGATGATGTTTTAAATTCAGCTTCACGTTCTTTGTAAACCATTTCAATTGTTTTTTTAATCTCTTCAGTCAGCGAGGCAGCATCTTCTTGAGTGTTTGAGTTCTGGTTTTTGATTAATTTAAGAATCAAAAAAGTTAACAAGCCCAAAGATATAGTTAAAAAAATTGATAGAATTAAAACTGCTGAATCCACTAATGAATATTTTAGACCAAATCAAAGAAGAACTCCCCTGGTTGGGTAATAATGAAATATATGATTTAACTAGAGGCAAGCCTTCTCCTAATCAATTGCTTTTATCTCAGAAATTAATTGAAAGCATAAGTCAGCCATTTGAAATGGATGGAGTTGATCTCAGAAACTATGGCACCCCAGAGGGCATAAAATCAGCTAGAAATCTTGGCAGCACAATATTGGATACAGACGAAAAGAAAACCTTAGCGCTTGATAATTCCTCCTTAACCTTAATGCATCAAATATTGGCATGTTCATATTTTTTAGGTTTCAGCTCATCTAAGTTAACTCCAGAAAGTAAGTTTATTTGTCTAGTGCCTGGGTACGATAGGCACTTCAAGCTTCTGGAAAATTTTGGGATTGAAATGATTAGTGTGCCTTTTCTTGAGAATGGCCCTGATATTGAAAAAATTAAAGAATATATTGCAAATGATAATAGCATTCATGGAATTGTTTGTGTTCCTCGACACTCGAATCCAACAGGCCATACATTTACCGACGAACAGGTTGATCAAATATTTAAAGCCGTTCAACCAAATAAAGAAAACTTTATGATCATCTGGGACAATGCCTACGCTTGTCACGATTTAAAAGAAACAATCAAACAAAGCTCTGCAAGTTCTATTGCCAGAAGTAATGGAGTTGAGGACAACCTATTTATTCTTGGTTCAACATCAAAAATAACCTTGGCAGGGGCTGGAATTTCATTTATATCTTCAGCTGCTGAGAATCTAGATCAATTTATAAGCTACCGCAACTCGCTTACTCCTGCACCCAATAAGATGAATCAAGGTTTGCATGCAAAGATTTTCTCTCAGGTATCAATAATTGATCATATGACAGAGCTTAAAAAGCTTATATTGCCAAAATTTGAATTGGTTGAATCATATTTATTGAATTTAAAGAAAATGAATCTTTGTGAGTTTACCTCACCTACTGGTGGCTACTTTTTTTCATTTGAATCTTCTAATAAAAATGCTGAGGAGATTATAAATGCTTGCGGAGAGGTTGGTTTAAAGCTCCTACCTGTCGGTTCTTGTTTTCCTTATTTAAGAGATCCAAATAACTCTAATATCAGGCTGGCTCCTACCTTTCCTAATATCGAAGATTTAGAGAAATGTATGGAAATTTTTTCTAAAGTCGTAATTAGGTTGAACTAATTGTCTAAGTAGCAGTCAAAATTATTATGAGAACAATATTATTGATCGTATCGATCTTTTTTTACTCTGGTTTATTTTTTGCTGATCATCATGGTGAAAAAATGAATCAGAAAGCGGGAATGGAAAATAGGGCTATGATGGCAAGGCTGAAATTAGACCTTGCCGAACTTAAAGGGCCACCATCGGTAGCAGTGGTTGCTGCGAAAAAAGCAGAGAGGTTATCTAATCTTGATCTATTAATTGCCTCTGGCAAATATGAAGGTGAAAGATTAAGAAGGCTGGAAATGATGCGCGACAAGATTGTTAACCAAGAAATTCCAAGCCAAGAAGCTATAAACCAGCGACATGAAGAAAGATTAAAAAAAGCCAACAAGAAGCTACAGAAAGGAAACAATAGACAAGAAAAGACTCGAAAGCAAAAACGCAAATATAGAAAAAAAGATTAATTTAGTCGTAATCTGCCCATAAGATATTTGCTGCAATTGACCTGAAAGGACGCCAGTCACTTGCTATCGAAGTCATATCCTCAATGGTTGGACGTTCTTTCAGGTGTTTAAGTCTCCTTACTCCCTCTTGCAAGCCAATGTCGCCTACTGGCCAAATATCTGGTCGCCCTAAACATGCCATAAGGTAACAATCTGCCGTCCATGGGCCTATGCCTTTAAGTTTGCATAGTTCTTTTTGTGCATCGTTGTCAGACATTATTGAAATTGTTTCGTAATTTAGATCCCCATTAATCTCAGCGTTAGCAACTATGCTAAGGTAGTTAATTTTTTGGCGACTAAGCCCACAAGCCTTTAATGAATCTTGCGATAAGTTGAGGTAATTTCTACTAGCTATTTTTGTCATTAAGTCAAAGACTCTTTTTTTAATTGTGTTCGCTGCTTTTACAGAAAGTTGTTGCTCAATAATCAGCGAAGCCATTCCCTCAAAACCCTCTGGTCGCAGGAAAAAAGAAATTTTAGTTTTAGGAATAATGCTTTTAAAAGCAGGCTCAACTTTTAGGAGATGTTTAACTCCTTCTTCATAGTCTAATGAATTCATCTTCTTTGCATGCCTTTTTGAAGCAACAGTTCTTTGAACTCGTCAAACTTATCTTGCCCAAAGAAAGTTTTGTCTTTATAGACCATGAGAGGTACGCCATGATGTCCTGCTTGTTGCTGTAGGCTTTGATTGGTTTTTATTGCTTTTACAATTGTATCTTCATTGTCAGCAACTTCTTGCTTCATCACATTAAAATCCAAACCAACATTTTCCGCTGCTCGTCTTAAGTTTGATTCATCATTCCAACCGCTTTTGGTGCCAAATATAAGATGTGAAACCTGATGTGCAAATTCAATGCCTTTGTTGTGAAATTCTGCCACCATGCCTAGGTGGCAAATATCAAAGATGTAGGGTTGCTCTTTGTTAATCTTTCCAGTGATATAGCTTTGCTGAATAGGGTCTGGTTTTGGGGAATAAAAAGGCAAATTAAGTTTTCTGGCTTTAGATTTAATATCAAAGGTCTTGTGTAGAAAAAAGCTAAAGAAGTTTTTACCTTTGAAAAATTCTGGTTGTCTTATGGCTAGAGGGTAAACAAGCTTAAATTTAATATCGATAGTATGCTCTTCTTTGAGTTTCAGCATTCTTGGCAGAACTAAATAAGAATATGGACTTCGATATGAAAAAAAGAAATCAACCTTCATCTAAATATACTAGCATTATAACTGTGTGAGACTTCTATATCTCGCACATAAGGTTAATTTGCAACAATTACTATCTCACCTTCATTGTCTGGATCTTCAATTGATTCCTTGAGAGTTCGGTCAACTTCAACTCGTGCTCGCAAGGGTGCTTCATATAAGGCTTCCCTGCCTCCATCTGAGTGTTGGTCGATCAAAGTTAATAGCTCTGCTACTTTATTAGGGTATGAGGCAGAAAGTTCATTTTGCTCCGTAGGGTCGTCATTGAGGTTAAAAAGCCATTTCTTTTCAGGAGTTTCTGCGACTTGTAGTTTCCAGCCGTCTTTAATAACAACTTTGTTATGGTCCGTTTTCCAAAATATTGGTCTTTTGCTCAGATCCAAAGAATTATTAAATAGATCTATACCATCGACTTGATGAGTTAGGTCTTCATTAACTAGGCCATGTATTGTGGGCATAATGTCAATGTGTGTTGCACGTTCAGAAATTACTTTTGCATCTATTCCTTCCTTCCAAAAAATAAGAGGTACCTTAATGCCGCCTTCAAAAAGTGTCAATTTCCAGCCTCGATAAGGAGAATTTATGTACCTTAAGCCAATGTATCCAGCACCACCATTATCACTTGTGAAAATGATCCATGTGTTGTCGTCTAAATTATGCTCCTTTAGCGATTCAACAATTCGACCAACACTGCGATCTAATGCTTTAATCATTGCTGCATATACTCTTTCAGTATGGTCTTCGATATACGCAAGCTCTTCGTAATCTGACTTCAGTGCTTGCAATGGTGTGTGCACACCCCAATGCGCCAAATAAAGGAAAAATGGTCTATTTTTGTTTGCTTCAATGACCTTGATGGCTTCATCGGTATAGTAATCAGTTAGATAACCATCAGGCTCAAACCAGTTATCCATATAAGTTGTTTGGTTGAATTGCGCGGCATAATCCATAGTAGCCCACAAAAATTTATCTATGGGATCAAAATCAAGGAAGGCATTAACTACACGCGGATCATCTTTAGGTAAGAACAATCCACTCGACATTAACAAACTTTCATCAAAGCCTTGGTTAAGAGCAGCAAAGTGCGTATCACGCCCTAAGTGCCATTTACCAATATGGGCTGTGTAGTACCCTGCCCGACCTAAAGTCTCAGCAAATGTTATTTCTTCATTAGGCAAGCCTGCCAATTCGAAAGGTATGTTGTCGTTTTCTGGAATATATTCAGCAGCACCATAAGAAAATAGAGCGATTGCTCTTGCCATACCAACAGGCACAGGTGTAAATTCAAAACCAGTGGTTGTGGCATACCTGCCCGTTACAATCATACCTCTTGAAGGAGCACATGTAGCACTACCTGAATAGGCATTTTTAAATTTGATTCCACTGTTCGCTATGTAGTCGATATTGGGTGTATCTACGGTTCCACCAGGCTCAAGATCATCGTAGTTGGTCATATCATTGATGCCTAGATCATCGGCTACAATAACAATGATGTTTGGACGATCATCCGTTCTTGCTTCTGGGCCTTCTTGCCAGGTAATTTCTTGATTTGGGCTAATTTGATAGTCAGGTCTGATAAAAGTTACGATAATGAAAAAAAGAATATCTCGCCAAAAAAATGCAAGCACACCAAGCACAGCAACAATAGCAAATATTATCTTTTTCATTTTCTTCTATAGAGAATAAAAGCCCCTAACCCAATAACAATTATAAGCAATCCCCACGGCAGATGTTCATAGGCCCTTCTTTTAATTGTGTTAACTTGCATTTCAGCAGCCCAAAAGTAATCTTCAGGCAATTCAACCACACCATTTACTTCAACATACTCATCATAGGAGCTTAAAAGATCTTGGAATATGTCTGGGTAAGTTTTGGATAAATCTTTGGTCTCTCCGGGGTCATCTTTTAAATCAAACATTCGCCATAAGCCATCTCCAGACGGGGGCCTATTTCTCACAATCTTATATCTGCCCTTAAAAAGTGCAGAATTGCCTGTAACCTCAAGACCTATGTATTCATCATCTGAGTAAATTTGCGCCCTATTTCCAGCTAGAATGTTTTTCAGAGATTTGCCGATCATCTGATTATGCACTTGACCACCGACGATATCTGTAATCGTTGAGGCAATATCCGTGACGTACGAGAACTCATGATAGATGCCTTGCTTTATATTTGGTCCAGATATTATTAATGGGACCTTAATGCCGCCTTCATTCATATGGAATTTATACATGTGGTGAGGCGATGCCATTGCTTGAGCAAACTCGGTACCAATATAAACGTAGCTATTTTCTTCCCCTAAAGTTTCATAGTTTGTATTGTAGTTGGTTGTGCCAATCCACTGGTTCCAGGCTTCGTGGTCTGATGGATCATTACCTTCAGGCCCGTTATCCGATGTGATAATAAATATTGTGTTGTCATAGAGATCATTAGCTTTTAAATAATCAATAAATCTGCCTATGTGATAATCCATAGCATTAAGCATGCCAGCAAAAACTGCTGCACTTTTAACCTTATGAGCTCTGTCCTCCTCTTCCAAGTCCTCCCACACATCAAATTTTTTCAATGAATCAACTATGGGTGCCTCAGAGGCAAAAATACCTTTTTCAATGGCAGCATTTTTTCGGTCTTCTCGTAAGCTTGCCCAGCCATCGCGATACAAGTCTAAGTATTTTTCCGTGTATTTTTTTGGTGCTTGGAGTGGAATGTGTTGGGCTTGAAATGAGATATAAGAAAAAAAAGGACCTTCCTTTTCAATATCTTCATCAATATACCTAATCATTTCATCAATAAAAAACCTTGATGAGTAAAAATCTTTAGGCAGTATTACTGGTTTACCATTCTTGAACCAGGGAGCTTTTGAATAATAGGGCAAGTATGAGTGATTTGAATAGTTATCTCCACCAGTTGCATCAAGGATAAATGTCTTTGCAAAGCCACGATTGTGTGGCAGGGCTGCAGTTTCTTCTCCCCCAAAACCCAAATGCCATTTCCCTGTCATATAGGTTTTGTACCCATGTGGTTTAAGAAGTTCAGCAAGTGTTAGTGCTTCTGGTATTAAATACCCTTCATAGCCTGGAGTCTTTCTTAAGTTTCGAGGCATAACTTCTGGGATCATTGGAATTCCAATATTATGGTTATCCATGCCAGTTAAAAGCATAGCTCTTGAGGGCGCACACTCAGGCGAAGTATGGTAATTGGAAAAGATTAAGCCTTCTCCAGCTAGCATGTCCATATTTGGAGTATCAATTTCGCTTCCAAAAGCACCAATATCTGTAAGCCCAAGATCATCAATCAGGATTAGAACTATATTTGGTTTCTCATTGCTAGATAAGGCAAAACTTATTACTGTTATTAAGAGGAATAAACGCACAGTATCAATTATGACAAAAATTAGGGAATTAATTACCAATTTAATCCTGTTATTTTTCTTTTTTTGGACATTGGTTGCAGCATTTGCACCATTTCTGGAATATGAAGTTTTTTTCCCATTTAGGTTTGAGGCTTTGGGAAGCAAAGAATTTGATTATGTAAGATTGGTCGTATTTAAGTCTTCAGCTTTATTCACATTAACTTTATTTACATTGAATTTTTGGAGACGAAAACGCCCTTTATCAGCTATAGCACCAGTAGTTGTTATGTGTTATTCCTTGGTATTTTTTGAAATATTGTCTATTTTTACCTTAGAGCAGTCTACAGAATATAAAGCCAATATCTATTTAATGTTTTTCTTTGCATCCGCTGGTGGTTTATTGCATTACAGAAATATAAAAGAATCACAAAAAATATTTCAGTGAGATATTCCACAGTTTTTATTAGCTGTCACGGCAACGTCCATTAATTTTGGGTCGGGCAAGTTTAGATTGTTCATAAATTCAATGAACTCTTCTTTGCTTGAAAAGTTAAGCCTTGGATTGTTCTCAAATTCAAGGCCTAATGTTGATTGCAATTTCCCGTTGTAATCGTGTGCAGGTAAAACTATCGTATCCGAATCAAGCTCTCTCAGAATAGTGAAAAGACTATTATATAAATCAGTTGAGCTACCATTCTGAAAATCAGTCCTGCCACAACCATTAATTAATAGGGTGTCTCCTGTAAATAAGTACTTCATACTATCCATTTCCATATAATAGCAATAGCTATCATCGGTATGACCTGGTGTGAATAAAGCCTTGATTTTAAGATCTGCAAACTCTATAACATCATCACACTGAATAGGCTGTGAGACACAAGCAGCTTGAGATTGCTCTCCCATAACTGTGATACAGCCATGTCTTTCTCTGAGCTCACCAAGTGCAGTTATATGATCGGCATGAATATGTGTGTCAATTGCATAAGCTAATTTTAGATTTTGTTCTTTAATCAAATCTGAGTATTGGTCCACATCACCCAACACAGGATCAATTATCACGCATTCATTGCCCCTAACAATTAGGTATGTATGAGTTGATGACTCAGCATGAAAAAATCGTTCAATCATTTTTCAGGTTTTTTAAAAAGAAGTGTAAATCTATCGCTTTCACCAATTGCTAGATATTTGTCTTTATCAATTTCTTTCAATCGCAAGCTTGGCGGAAGTGTCCAGACCCCATTTTTATAGTCAGCTGTATCTTTACTATTGGCATTTATTTCACTTGATGCGACAAGAATGAAACCAGCTTTTTCAGCAACAGAAATAGCATACTCTTCTGTTATATAGCCAGATTTTTTCATTGCCTCAAGAGAAGTGCCAGGCTTTGCTCTATGGTCAACAACTCCAAGGGAGCCACCAGGTTTTAAGACTTTGTAAGCTCGACTTAATATGTCGTCACCTTGTTGGCCTATCCAATTGTGAAGGTTGCGAAAAGTTACTACCAAATCGGCAGAGTTTTCTACACCATAACTTTTATCCAGTTCAACAACCCTTAACTCCGAGAACATATTGTTTGATGCAATCTTCTTATCAAATGCTGTTCTTGATCGGGCATAATAGGCGCTAGTTTCTGGATTGTAATGTGCAGCAATGAG
>Ga0255768_10007148_pt1 | contig 10505 bp, 8 predicted proteins | sample 071ome_33_FD_179983 | JGI IMG/M metagenome (GOLD analysis project Ga0255768, IMG submission 179983) | Coastal salt marsh microbial communities from the Groves Creek Marsh, Skidaway Island, Georgia - 071412AT metaG (version 2) | ecosystem: Environmental > Aquatic > Marine > Intertidal zone > Salt...
GAGGAAAGCCTCCAACATGGTACAAAGAACATGATATTCCACAGTTTGATAGGATGATAACCAATCCAAATGGTTCTGTTATTCGGGAAAAAGAATCTGAATATCAAAAGAATTTAGATAATTTAACAGGTGAAATACCAATAGTGGGTGATAAAAAATGAGTTCAATATCATTTGTTTCTGGAAATATATTTAATTCTTCTATGCAAACAATTGTAAATACTGTCAACACAGTTGGATTTATGGGTGCAGGAATAGCGCTTGAGTATAAAAGAAGGTTTCCAGAAATGTTTTACGAATACAATAATCTTTGTACCAGTGGAAAATTGAAAATTGGCAAACTTCACTTGTGGAAAAATGATAACCCATGGATACTCAATTTCCCTACAAAAATACATTACAGCAATCCCTCAAAGTTAGATTTCATTTATAAGGGGTTAATTGAATTTACTGAAAGCTATAAAAGTCTTGGAATAACTTCCATAGCATTTCCTCAACTTGGAACTCAATTAGGAGGTTTAAGTTGGGAGGACAGCGTAAAGCCTCTAATGTACAAACATTTAGAAAATTTAGATATAGAAATTGAAATCTATGAGTATGACCCTAATGCTGATGACAGTCTATACATCAATGTTCGTAAAATTTTAAAAAATTTTTCAGAAAATGATTTTAAAAATCATTTGCAGATAGGTTCAAAAACGTACAAAAATATAATTGAAAATTTAGATGTTGGAATTAGAAGTATGAAAGATTTTGAATTTATAAATGGTGTTGGAGAAGAGACTCTTGAAAAAATTTACAATCTAGCAAAAAAAAATCCAGATACCTTCAATACATATTTGCAAGAAAAATTCCACTTAGACGATGAATCTTGAAAAGCTACTAAAACATACTCCTTATCTGTATTATTTTTGTACTATTCATAATTTAAAATCAATTCTTAATTTGGGAATCTTATCTAGAAATAGTGCAATAAAAGATAATTTAATCCAAAAAAATACTGACTGGTCAAGTTCAGCAGTGCAAGAATATCGGAGCAAATCCAACATTGAAATGAGTGATGGAGAAAACAAGAACATACACGACCTAGTAAATGTTTTTTTTAATCCATACAATATAACTATTTATAAAGCCCAACAAAATTTAGTAAATTATTTAAATTTAAATTATGAAATGAACAGTGTAGTTCTTGCAATAAGTGTTGCGAGGTTACAAAGTTCTGAAAAATTTAAACATTTTGCATTTACTGATGGAAATGTAGGTACAAGAGATGATCACCATATTAAATACAATAATCTTGATGATATACATAAATTGGATTGGAAAACTATAAATAAACCCTGGCAAAAATTTGATAATTATTACGACAGCAAATTTTTAAATTACAAGTCCAAAAAATCTTCTGAATTCTTTATCAACGAGCCATTAGAACCATCAACAATAGAATCTATTCTTTGCACAAGTGAAGAACTAAAAGAACTATTAGAAATGATTACTGATATTCCAGTTCTAGTTAGTAAAACATTGAAACTTTATAAAAATTTATAATAAACATTTACTGTGTAAGTTCCTACCTTCTTGATAAAAAAGTATTGTATTTTGACAACAGCAATTCTAAATATTGAAAAAAATCATCTACTTTATTATTATTTTCGAAAGTTTTTAAATATATATAAATATTGTTTTCAACATTAGTTTTATTTTGCTGAATTCCTTCTTCAAATATTTTAAATAATTTAATACTTATCTCTCTTAGGTTTCTGTCTACTTTAAAAAAATCTGAACGCCTTAAGTATTTCATTTCAAAAATTAGATTAAAACTTGAGTTTATTGAAAATAAACTTAAAGACTTGCGAGGATGTGGAATTTTTATTTCTATAACTCCATCTGAAACATTAAGTATGCTTATGATTAACTCATTATTCTTGCAAAATATATCTAAGGAGTCAAAAAAATATTCCAGGTTAGCATCTGATGATTGTATAAGATGGTTCTTTAGAGAACTGTAAGTCCAACTTATTTTTTTCTGGCTAACTCTTTTAGGAAAATTATTTTTAATATAATTATCTCTGTATTGATCCTCTAAAGCAAACGCACTAGTACCAGGCCTAATATAAAAATCACCAATCTCATTTTCCTTATCTCTACTTTTTACAAAAATTGGCTCTCTACTCGGTAAAGCAGATACTTCTAAAAATGTTTTATCGGCAACATCTACATAATTTATCAAGAGATATGAAGAAGCATCTTTTGATAAATTATTTGGCAAGAAGGAACCTGAAACCCAAACTTCATATCTATCTTTTGCTTTTTCAAGAGTATCCTCTTTGAATTTCATTTTCAAATCTTCTTCAATTCCAAGAATTTTCCCAGTGTCAGCAACACCAACTCGAATAGTACCCCCACGTGTATTTAACATTCCAGCTAAAGCTTTTAGAAAAGAGTGTTGAATTTTTCTTTGGATGTCATTAATAAACTCCTTAATTTGTGAGTCATTTTTTCCTTTAAGCTCTTCAAGTTCATATACATTTATTGGTTCAAAAGTATGTCTATCTACAGGTGCTATCAAAGAACTTTTAAATTCTAAATCAGCAGATTCCTCTGATGACAAGAAAATTTCCTCTGCAATTTCTTCATATTTAATTTCTGATTGTTTAAATGGAGTAATATCAACTGAAGGAATTTCTGTTAGTTTTGAAATATACTTTACAATTTCGTGAGAATGCTTTTGTTCGATTTTTTCAATCAAATCTGTTTCATCATTGCTAATTGAATTAATAATTGACGAAATATCTGGAAAATTAGTATCAGAATTTTTAATATTTTCAATTTTTAAGTTAGGCATGGTAAATCCTGCATTACCCAAAATTAAAAAAGGGCTATTTTCTGAAAATAACTTTAACTCATGAGTTACTGAGGAGAAATTAATACTGATTGACTTAGGTTGTTCTCTAGCAAGTTCATTAAAAGTTATAATTAATAAATTTAATAACTCAATTTGCTCAGATTTATCAAAATTTTTATCGAGAAATTTTTTAAAATTTTTTAAATTTAAGTCTTCTTGTTCCTTAAATATATCCATATCTTCAACATTCCCAAGTAGAAAGTTCAAATGAAGGCAGCGATAAAATATTAAATTTTTTCTTAATATTTTCAGCTAACTTTACTGAACTTGGATTATTTCGATATGAATCTGTTATGACAATTTGAGGATTTACCCTATCAATATACTCAAATAATTCATTTCCATTTGCATGATTTGTAATAGGTATATTGTAGTTTTGATACTCTCCAGTAACCTCATCAGGAGTATTTTGAAGTTCATTTTGTGATCTAAAATTTGTAATTGTTAAGTTAATTCCTGGTAAAGTTTCGTTTTGTTTTTTGTGGAAATCTTTTAAATGAATTACGTTTTTAAAATCATAATTAAATTCATAGTCATTAATTATTTTGGGTAAAGAAGATCTAAAACCTGCCATGATTTCAGTTTTTCTAATTAAATCTTCAGAAGCTACAAAATTAATATCTGTATTGATATTTTCAAGAATCTTTTCAATTAATTCCTGCATCATCCCATAACGAGCATATAAATAAATTGGCTTGTGTGATAAATTCGATGAAATTAAACCAAGCATTTTATTTACTGCATCTTCACGAGTATATTCTTTATTTCTATTAGCCTCTAATTCGGAATAGGTTGTATCAAGGATTAATATTTCAGATTCTGGTATTTCTTGAATTGGCCAGCCAATATCACCAGAATAAAGTGCTGAATAATCTTTTGAATTATTTCTATACAGCACTTGTGATGAACCCGTCATATGGTTTGCGTCATACAAAGATAAATTTCCAGAATCTAGTTCGTGATTTACTAAATGATTTAAGTGTATTAAACCTTTAATTTCTTTAATTTCACCATGTAAAGATTTATGAATATTACCATTTATTTTTACATTTTTATTTTCTAGACTCAAAATTTTTATTGTGGGTTCTGTTGCTAACAAAGCTCTTCCTGGTTTAATATGTTTAACCCATCCAAAGGTATGATCTTTATGAGCATGTGTTTGAACTCTTATTCTGCTTTTTCTAGTGTGATCTAATCCATCTACTACAACATCACTTCCAAGTCTTATAGTTCCATAATGAGAAACTCCAACACCTTCGGGAATTGAATTATGAAGCAATTTCTTTCTCCAAAAGATTTGTAATCATTTCTTCAAATCCATCTGAGATCATTCTTTCATAAACGTCACTCTCTTTTTTGCTATTAATTAGTAAATGAAATTTACGGGTTGTTAGTGTTGTCTTGATAGGAGTTTCTTGTCCAAATAATTCTGATATTACTTTTTCAAAAATTTTGTCCCTATTTGATTGAGAAATATAGTTTAGTTTTATAATTAATTCTTCATTCATAATTTTTCCAGTCACAAGAGTTTGTAATATTTTTTTGGCTCTTCTGTCTAAAATTTCTTCAAAACATTCTTCTAGAGTACCGAATCCTCTATCAAGTAATTGCGCTGTATCTCTAATCTCATCTCTAGTACAATTATTTTCCAAATGCCTTTTATATATCCACTTTTGACCTTCATCCCCAAGCCTTGAGTAATGCCAAACAGAGGAGTAGCCTAATTTAAGTTGTTTTTTATCAGTCTGTAGCCAGCCAACCAATTCTTGAACTTCTGGTATCAATTTCTTCATTCTGTCAAAGTAATTATTAACATTTGAAAGCTCTGTATCTAGAGCTTCCGATATATCTTTTTTTGACATTCCTTCGTCCACTAGTATTTGAATTAATTTCATAACTTCTATTGGCGAAAGGGGTCTAGGCACTCCTGTAATAGGATTGACAGAAAACTTTAAATCAGTAGTTTGCTGCTCTGTTAGCCCAGGGAGGTTCATTGGAACTAAAGATAATTGTCAGTATTTAATTTATCTATAACCGATGCATGAATATATTCCTGATCGTTTAACTCTGCTTCATCTGCTGCACTTGAAAGAGCTTGATATTCATTCTTTAAAAACACAACTTTAATTTCAGTAGCTGACATTGTTGCTCTAGCATGCTTAATAGCATCTTCATGCTTCATGCTTTTATCATCATTTAGAACTTTAACAACACTTCTTCTTAGCGTGTCATCAAATTTAGAAATATCTTTTAAGATATCTATTGTCTTTTTGTCGTCAATAACATTCTCGACTGTACAACGTCTCTGAATGTCTAAAGCAATCTTTGGTTTTATTTTTAAATCTTTTGCTACCTTTTCAACTTCAGGTAACAATTCCTCGGCCCAAAGAACTTCTTGAACAATCCTTAAAGGAATTCCTAAACGTTCTTTAATTTCTTTTCTTCCTAAACCATAATCTAAGTGAAGAGCTTTTATTGTATCTGAAATATCAGACGCTGATGTTGGAACTCTTCCTTCGTTTTCCATTAATGATATTGCTTGACCGATTACTACAGGAACTTCAGCATCTATGATATTTGCTTTGATTTTTTCCCAGCCGAGATTTGTGGCTGCAGTTAGTCTTCTTTGTCCATAAATAATGTCATATTTAAATGGCAATTCGTCACTAGCCTTACAAATCAATACGGGATGGAAATTTGTGCCTGCTACTTCTAGCATCTCTTCTAATTCTTCAATCTTTTCTTCTACATTGCTGTATCGAACCTGATATGAATTGATTCCAATATCTTTAATAAGAACATCTTGCTCTGAAGATTTCTGAGATAGCCATTTTGCTACATCTAAATCAAGTTTATCAGCCATTTTCTCCTCCTATTATAAACATTAAATCTTCTTCACTAAATTTATTAGTTTTTGGAGTTACCTCTTCTACTATTTTATTGAACAAATCTTTTTTTTCAAAAAGTAGTTGCTCTATTCTTTCTTCAATTGTATTTTGAGTAACAAACTTAATTACATGAAGAGATCCCTCTCTTCCGAATCGATCGGCTCTACCTATCGCTTGTTCTTCAACAGCTGGATTCCACCATCTATCAAATAAAATTAAAGTATCTGCCTCTTGAAGGTTTAATCCAACTCCGCCTGCTTTTAAAGATATGAGAAGTATTTCAAACTCATCTGAGTTTTTAAAGTTTGAAATAATTTCATCTCTTTCAGATTGAGACTGACCTCCCGAGTAAATTTGAGTTTTATATCCTTCAAACTTTCTTTTTAAATACTTTAAAGTTTCAACATATTGAGAAAAAATAATTATCTTTTCACTCAGGAGCTTTTTCTCTTCCAAAATTTCTAAAATATAATCTGCCTTTGAAGACTCCTCACTATATGAGTCAAAATTTACTATTTTTTTCAACTCGGTAATAAGAGCTAAAATTCCTGAAATTTTTTCTTTCTTATCCAATTGTTTAATATACTTATATTGCTCACTTCTAGTATTTTCATAAGTAGTCCATTGTTTAGGTGATAGTCTAATTCTTATTGTCTGCTCAATAATGTCAGGTAATTCTGTAAGAACATCTCTCTTTCTTCGTCTTATAGTGAATTTATCAATCTTTTCTTTAATTTCACGGGGGAAATCATATTTACTAATAGTTTTTGGCTTAACAAAACCAAAGATTGATGCAATATCTTCAATGTTATTTTCCAATGGTGTACCAGTTAATGCCCAAGAATAGGTTCTTGGAATTTTTTTAATATTTCTTGCTGTTATTGATGAATCATTTTTAATTCTCTGCGCCTCATCTAAAACTACTAAATCATAGAATTTTTTGTCAACAATTGAGTCGAGATCGTTTCGTATGGACTCATATGAAACTATTTGAACTGGAGACTGCATGGAGTAAAGCGTTAATCTTTTCTTTTGATTGCCATAAATAATTTTTGGCTTTATAGCACCACCCCATATACTAAATTCATAAACCCAGTTACTAATTAAAGATACGGGTACAACAATTAAACAATTTTTAATCTCTTTTTCTTGAAATAAAATTCTTATTGAAATAATGGTTTGAATTGTTTTTCCTAAACCCATTTCATCAGCAAGGAGAATATTTTTTTGAGTAACTAAAAAATTTACTCCCTCTGATTGATAATCTCGCAAAGGAAAAGGTAGTTTTGAAATTATTTTAGTTTTGTATTCCACAATCTATTTTAAGCTTTTAATAGTTTCTTTTAAAATGTAAATATATATGAATAGTTTTGGTAAAACAGCAATAGGAAAAGTAACAGCCTTTGATCCAGTTACCAAAGAAGGCATTATTTACATAAAAGATACAAAAGAAAATGTCATAATTCAAGACAGAGCAAATAAAAAAGACCCTCTCATATTCACACTTTTAGAAGGCGATGAATTTAAATTTCGATATGCCGAAGCAAAAGATAAAAAAGTTTATATTTCGCATCTTCTCAACGATGATGATCAAACTCACATCAAAGAAATTGTACTAATTAGATATGCTCTTAAATTTAATTTGATAGAAATACGAGTTCAAGACTTAGTTGAAAAACTTGGATTTATACAAAAAGGCACTATGGAGTTTTTACAAAAATTAAAAAGTAAAGGATCTCTTGATTACAGAATCACCGGTCCTGGAGTATTTGCTATTGATATTAAATCGAAAGATATTACTGTACAAAATGAAAACAAAATTCACCTATCTCCAATTCAACAACTTTACCAAAAAGCAGATAGCTTATCTAAACATCAATATATAGAATTTCAAAAAGCAATGGATATTGACTCGTTAAGATTAAAATTTTTGGAAATATCTTGGGATGAAATAGTAATAATTCTTAACAAAAGACATGAAATAAATTTAAATGAAAATAATAAAAATTTAAATACTACAGATAATTTAGAAAATAGTAAGACTAATAAAAATACTGATGAATTAGAAAGAGATCAAAATCTTTTTCAATTTGGAATAGCTGAAACAAATAAAGAACGTGACTTAAGATTCGAACAACTTAGAAAAGAAAAAGAAGCAAAAGAACTTCAGCTGAATAATCAAAGAGAGCTTAACAAACTAGCAACTGGATTTTTTGAAACGAATCAAGAAAGAGAAAAAAGAGAAAAATTAGAAATACTTATTGCCAAAAAAAAGAAAGAAGAAGAAGAACGCGAGAAAGAATTGCTTAATGAAAAAAAGAAAAATTTTGATGAAACAGGAGTATATGAAACTAATAAAGAACGGACTACAAGAGAACTTAGTGCTGAAACAATTTTGGTTGATCCTGATGAGATTGATGCGAGAAATAAAAGAAGGCAATATTCAGACCAGAAAAAAATATTTGTCAAAAAGCTAAAAATTGGTGATTACCTAAAAGCTGAAATAATTAACGTTACTGACAATGTTTACTGGGTAGAAGTAAAAGGATTTAAAGCAATAATTCCAAGAAAATTAGTTTTATCTTACCAAGGAGAATTTAAATCAGGTGAAAATATTCTTACAGAGGTAGTTGGGATAGATTATAAAAGGCTCCATATAACCCTTAAACCTGCTGCGAAAAAACCTGCTGCGAAAAAACCTGCTGCGAAAAAACCTGCTGCGAAAAAACCTGCTGCGAAAAAACCTGCTGCGAAAAAACCTGCTGCGAAAAAACCTGCTGCGAAAAAACCTGCTGCGAAAAAACCTGCTGCGAAGCAAAATTCTAATATGTTAGAAATATTTTTTGATAACTTTTCATTACTAGAAAAAAATAAAAGTAGCACTAAATTGTTTGGTGATTATGTGAAAAGCGCTCTAAAAATTTATGGACCAATAGAAACATCTTTGACTTTTCCTGCAAACAAAAAAAAGATTAGATTAATTAATAGTGGAATTGAGAGTGGATGGCTAAATCAAGAAGGATTAATGACAGTTGTTATTAATGATTACAATACTACTGCTGAACTTTTGTTTTTAATTAATAAATATGTTCAACCAAGTAATAGAAGTAATTGCTATAGAAAACTACCAGAAGCTGTGCCATTATTCCTTGAACACGAATTAGTTAAACAGCATAAAAGAACTCTTAAAAAAAGTTTTGAAATATTTTTAGAATATACTCAAAAAACTGGCAAGAATCCATGGAAAAAATTTCATGACCCTGAAATTATTGAATATCTTAATAAAGTACAGAGAGCTAAGATAAATTTTTGAATAATTTAATAATTTAGTTTAATTAATGAGTTATTTTTGCTTGAAAGATGCTTTAAGCAAGTGCATTATTAAAGTATGTCTATTTTAAATTTTATTTACATACCTCTAATTATCATATTGTTATTTTTAGTAATTTATTATTTCAATAAATTCAAAAACATTGAAAAAGAAGTATCCAAAAAAGACATCTTACTCGAAAAGTCTTATAGTTTTTTAAATGATTACTCACAGGTGCAAATTCAATCTGAAGAAGAATTTGAAAAAGCCATTAATGAATTTTCAGATCCAAATTGGCTTAGTTATAGAAATGTTAGATGGCAATGGAGAAAAGGTGGCTCAATCAACAATCCTCTAGAGGAAGGAGAAGTGGATTTTTTACTAGTCCATAAAGAATTGGGAGTAGTCCTTATTGAAGTAAAGGGTGGAACTGGTTGGAGTTATGATGCAACAAAAGATAATTGGACTGTCAATACTGCGAATGGTCCTAAGGATGCACCTGGACCCTATAATCAAATTAGTAGAAATGCTGCTGGATTAAGAAGCAGAATTCAATCTGAATCAAAATCAATGGGTATTAAGAATTTTAGACCTCCAGTCAATAAATTTGTAGCTTGGACAAATGTATCATCATCAGAGAGTAAATTTGGATTTTTAGCAGATGACAATAACACAATATTTGCAGAAGAACTAAACGATCCTCTTGGACTAGAGGAGAAAATTAAAAGACAATTTACTAATCAGGATTATTCTGACAATGACCTTATAAACTTATTTAGAAAAATATTAAACAATAATGTTAAAGGTTTTTCATTAGTTTCTTACAACGGCAAGCTCAAAAGTAAAGTAGAGAAGCTTTCAGAAGATATTTTTAAAACATACTATGACATAACAAACCCTGACTATAAGAAAGTTAAGATTCAAGGAATTCCAGGAACTGGAAAAACTTTTTTGGCAACTAAACTTGCTGAGCATGAATCAGTAGCTGGTAATAAGGTTTTGTTTTTATGCTACAACTTACTTTTGGGCCAGAAACTGCAAGAAAATCTCAGTGATTATGAAAATATAGAAGTATTTACATTTGAAAGTTTTATCAACAAACTTGGAATTAGTTACGATGATATGGTTGAAAATGGAGATGAGAAATCAAAATTAAAAAATTTAGATAAAAATAAAGAAATTGCATATCTTAAAAATGCTTTAGAAGATGCTCTTGTCGAAGCAGATGAAATTTTTCAATTTAACACTCTAATCATTGATGAAAGCCAAGATATTTCTGAAGAATTTTGGGATTTTTTTACTGAATTGGTTATTGCCAAGAATGCAAAATGGGTTGTTTGTTATGACAAAAATCAAAGAATTACCCATGTAAATTGGAAACCCCCTGAGTATTTAGATACTCC
>Ga0255768_10007167_pt1 | contig 10486 bp, 7 predicted proteins | sample 071ome_33_FD_179983 | JGI IMG/M metagenome (GOLD analysis project Ga0255768, IMG submission 179983) | Coastal salt marsh microbial communities from the Groves Creek Marsh, Skidaway Island, Georgia - 071412AT metaG (version 2) | ecosystem: Environmental > Aquatic > Marine > Intertidal zone > Salt...
GGTACACGCGGCATGATCCGCGTTCATCAGTTTGATAAAGTGGAAATGATCAAGATCGTACGCCCTGAAGAGGGCTATCGTGAGCTTGATGCCATGGTTGCCAATGCCGAGAAGGTCCTGCAGTTGCTGGGGCTTCACTACCGTGTGATCCTACTTTGCACTGGGGATATGGGTTTTGCTAGCGCCAAGACTTTCGATATCGAAGTTTGGGCTCCAGGGCAGGGAAGCTACCTTGAGGTTTCAAGTTGTTCCAACTGTGAGGATTTTCAGAGTCGGAGGATGAATTTGCGTTTCAAGTCCTCCGATGGAAAGAATCTGCATCCTCATCTGCTCAATGGGAGCGGCACGGCGCTGGCAAGGCTTTTTGTGGCCCTGATTGAAACACACCAGCAGTCAGATGGCTCCATTTTCATACCGGAGCCTCTCAGGCCCTATTTGGGGGCTGACTCCATCCCAACCCCAGCATGAGGTGCTTTTGCCCTGACATCCTGATGCTCAATGTCTCAGCCTATCTTAATCGGGAGTCCCTGGCCTCATGAAAATCATGCAGGTAGCCGGGGAGTGTTTTCCCTACTCCAAGACTGGTGGACTTGCCGACATGGTGGGGGCTTTGACCAAGGCCCTAGCTCATCAAGGTCATGAGCTGACCCTTGTTACCCCTCTTTACCGAGGCATGGAATCATGGCTAAGCAAAACCAAACCATTGGATTGGAAACTCGAGCTACCTATCGGCAATCGTCTTGTTACGGGGCAAATACGCGTGCTCCAAGTCAGTCAGGACTTCCGAGTACTGATGGTGGATCAGCCAGATTTTTTCCAACGCAAGGGGATCTATGGTGAAGATGGGGAGGATTATGCCGATAACGCAGAGCGGTTTGTGTTTTTCTGCAAGGCCTGTGTTAATTTGGCTCGTTATCTCCCAGATGCTCCGGATTTGATCCACGCACACGATTGGCAATCCGCCCTGGTGCCCATGCTCATGCATCATGAACGGATGCGAGGGGGTTGGGCTAAAGTGCCGCCTTCGCTCTTGACCCTTCACAACCTGGCCTATCAAGGCAATTTCCCTCCTGCTTCCTTTGGCTTATCGAATCTTCCTGAGAATTATTTCACCCCGCAAAGTGCCGAATTTTATGGGCAATTTAGCTTTCTTAAAGCTGGATTAATTCATGCAGACAGACTGACTACGGTTAGCCCAACCTACGCACGGGAAATCCTCACCGATGAATTTTCCTGTGGTTTGGGAGGGGTGCTCAATCAGCGGGCAGACCAGCTGCATGGGATCCTCAATGGTGTTGATTATGATGATTGGCAGACGGGAAAAAACCCTCACCTGACCCATTCCTATGACCGAACCAACATGCGGGGTAAGGCTCAAGGTAAACTGGCATTACAGAAGCAACTCGGGCTTGATCCATCGACCACCAAACCGCTGTTCGGTTGCGTGAGTCGGCTGGTTGATCAAAAAGGTATGGACATCCTCATGCCGGCACTCAATGCCACTCTGGATCGCGGTTATCAGGTGGCCTTGCTTGGGTCAGGTATGCCCCATTATCAGGAGGGATTCGAACGCATCGCAGCTCGTTTTCCAGAGCAGGTTTCTGTGACCATCGGGTATGATGACGCTTTGGCGCATCGGATCGAGGCTGGTAGCGACTTTTTCTTGATGCCTTCGCGATTTGAGCCATGCGGGCTCAATCAAATGTATAGCCTGCGCTATGGGAGCATACCCATTGTCAGGAATGTAGGCGGCTTGAGTGATTCGGTCGTGGGGCTGGATGAGAACCCAACTCAGGCTGACGGTATCAAGTTCTCTGACTTTGGTGTGAGTGCACTGATGCAGGCTTTAGCCCAAGCACTGGAACTTTACCAAGACCAGAAACAGTTGAAGGCTATGCAAAAGCGAGGCATGGCAAGGGATTTTTCCTGGCAAGCCACCTCCAATGCATACCTTGAACTTTACCGCCAAATGGTCTCGTGATTGCCTCCTTACGGGGGTTGTCAGGGCACTGCCTCCATTCACTCAAGGTTGCGGTGGATCCAGTTCGACAGCACGGGCGTTTTCAGTGGGCTCGGTAGCCTGAATCGACTGATTTGCCGACTGAATCTTGTCCCCTGGCGAGAGAGACTCCAAGGCGGTTGAAGATTGGCTTTCCTGAGGCTCTCTTTTTCGGGGAGGCCACATAGATTCTTCTCCTGGTCGTCGTTCACCTGGCCTGGTACCGTCTTCTCGACGTCTGAGCCCGCCTTCTCGAGGCCCGCCACGCCCTCCAGGGCCACGCTGCCTTCTGGCCTTGATGATTTCCTCGAACTGCGTGGCTTGCTCTTCGGTAAGAAAAGATTTGATGGATGCGTTGACCGTTGAAAACTCCTCATCAATCCTTGGACGCATTGCTTTCATGATAGTATCCATGCGCTCTTGGCTCTCGGTAAGAAGTTGGGTGATGTGGGTTCTCTGAGTTTCAGAAAGTTCCAGGCGCTCACCGAAGCGCTGGATGAAATCATGCATTCTGGGCCCTCTGGGCATGTTTTCCCTGCGCGAATCGGGCATGTTTTGCTGGTTGCGGAGATCAGACCAGAACACACCGGTGACGATACCAGTTGCAAAGATGACCGTTGTGGCCAGGATGATTTTCCAAGAAGCGGTCATCACCAGGTTTCCTCAAGGGACTGCAATGGTTGGATCATGGTGAGTTGGAGTTCGTTGACCAAGGCTTCTTCTCCTGGCTGACCAGCACTGCCATTCATGGAAGCCCAGAGGGTGGTGCAGAGCATCAAGGCAAGGCAAGGGACGGAGGCTTTCCAAAGTCCCAGGGCCCAGAAGGAGCCAGAATCCACCGATTCGACTGGTGTGATGTGAGCCATGATCCGTTTTTCAAACGCATAGGGTACCGTGTCATCTTCCCGAATCCTGCGGGCCGCGCGGAAGAGACGCTCATACATGTCTTGAGGTTGTTTCATGTATCGTGGTTTGGGAGTTGAGTTCGTTGGGTAGTGGCCAATAAAATTAATAGGTGTTGGGATCTATATTTTCCAGCAACTGACGCATTTCCTTGCGTGCTCGGAAGGCTCTGACTTTAACAAGTGCCACAGACCAGCCCGTCAACTGAGCGATCTCACGAACCGATTTGCCTTCAAGCTCTTGTAAAGTTAGGACCATGCGTGAGGCAGGTTTCAAGGATTCCATGACGGTATGAACAATCGCCTTGGCCGCTTCCTGTTGCACTCGTTGATCGTTTTGATCCTCTCCGACCACCTCTAGGAGGTCAAAATCATCGGAGGATATATCCGTAAAAGACGCCACCTTGCTGCGCTGGTGTCGTCTTAAATAATCATAGCAGGTGCGAACCGCGATTTTCATGAGCCAATGTTCGAAAGGGGCATCCATGCGATAGGAGCTCAACTTTCTGAACGCCTTGAGAAAAACTTCCTGAGCGATGTCCTCAACCTCATTCTCACGTCTGGCATATTTTCTTGCTGTGGCGAAAATACGACCTTGGTAAACCTTGATCAATGTTTCGAATGCCTCGGTATCACCGTCCAGAATCTGCTGGATGATCCGGTTCTCACTCGACATGTCAGGCTTGGCTGTGACATCCATCATGCCAGAGATGAAGTCTTTGACTGACAACATGTTGTAGGCGTGTGACATGGTTTTTGTTTAAGTGGTGGCAGTGTTTTTAGTTCGCAAACAGGGATCGATCCGCTGCGCTGCACTGCCTCCATACTCTGACAAAGACGTTCCACAAGTCCGGGAGGTTACAAGTCCAATCCAATCACCGGCCTTCTCCCAGTGTCTGGTAGTAAGTCTCAACCAGTTCGCTGAAAGCATCAGGAACTGGATCCCTGTCAATGGGGACCATGGCTTCTCGGGAAGCCCTCCTGGCGAGCTCTTCATTGATGCGCTTACGCACTTCATAGAGGGGCTTTTCGATTTGAAGCCTCACAAGATCCCATTTTGGGGTTTCACCTTCGTCGCGCGATTCTCGGCGGATCACGCGCGCTCTATCCCTAATGGTGGCTATATCATTCTGCAGTTCAGGGAGATCGACCATTTCTTCGGCTTCACGAAGCCCATCCGACCACTCCCGATAGCGTTCCCCTGTGATGGGGCCTTCATTTGCCGCAGAATTTGACTGCTCATCGCCACCACCCTGATTGCGCCATGCTTGCGCCCTGCTTGCGCCACCATTCCCTCTCAGTTGCTGGGGTTGACCGCCCTGACCGCCCTGACCGCCCTGACCACCTTGACCCGGTTGAGGGGTAGGGGGTCCATTGGGCGGATTTTGGTCAGGAATCTCCGCGGGTGATGAGCCGCTTCCAGTTTGAGCTATGGAGGCCTCTTGAGCCCTACCTTCTTGCGCGCTTGCTACCGCCTCTGAAGGATTTGGCTGGGAGCTTGCTGAGCTTTGCTGAGCTGAGCTGCCCTCTTGGTTGGGGGGGGTAGCTGGGCCCGCATTTTGCGCTATTTGGGAAGGATCCCCATCCTCCCGAGGGCTGTCTTGACTCGATGCTTGAGCGATTTCAGATTCAAGATCCTGTGCGAGTTCCTCAAGCAAGGCGCGTGCGCGTCGCAGGCCTTCAACCCCATCGCCAAGGATACTTGTCGCTGCTCGGTCAATTCGCTCTTCAAGGGATTCAATTTCCGGGTGAATGCGATCCTCCACCTCGGCAGCTCGTTCTGCCATGTTCAAGAAAGACAATTGTTGGGTCGTTTCCAATAATCCATCCAGCTGATTTTGGTCTGTTTGACGGTAGGTTTCGCTAAGCTGTCTGGAGAGAAGGGGTTCAGCATCCTCAGCATCCTGGCTGATTTGTCTTATTTGCTGCATGATCGATTCCAGCTCTTCACGCTGCTTCTCACTCAATTCCATGGCTTCCCGTGCTGAGGAAGAAGTGGCCAGAGATTGTTTTGAGGTATCCCTTTGGGCCTCTTCGAGACGATCCCTGATCCCGTCCTGACGTGCTCCGATCTCTCTAGCCTGATTCCTGAGCTCTTGCATGGCTTGAGAAAACTCGCTGGAGTTGCGCTGTCTGAAATCCTCCCTCATAGACTCCAGCCCCTCCTGAGCTCTGGAACCTGCAGCCAGAGCGCTTGAAATAGCCTCGTTGTCAATCGCTTCGGCTGCCTGTTGAGCCTGGTTGCGAATTTGGTCGAGCTGATCCATGGCCTGAGCGTTATCAGGGTCCTGGCTCTGGGCTAGACGTTCATTGAGCTCATCCATGTCCTCCAACATGCGCCGTTGCTCGTCTCTTAGGCGTTTGAGTTCCCGTTCAAGGGTCTCGCGTTGCTCCTCATCCGCTGCCTCGGTTAAAGCAGTCTGTAGCTCTTGCAGCCGCTCGTTGAGATCCTCTTGGCGCCTGGCTAGGTCCTTGAGGCGATTGAGTTGCTGCAGCGATTCATTTTGCTCGGTGGTTTGCGAGCCAGAGGCCTGGCTTTGAGTTTCGTATCGGTCCTGTTCCTCGGTGAGGTCTAATTGATTGAGCTGTTGCTGGGAGCGTCCACCACCACCTCCGCCACCACCACCCTGTCCCTGCGTGACATTGGATTCGTTGGGACGTGACTTGAGAAGCCACTGGTAGGCTTGCTGTTCATGCACCAGCGCCTGAGAAAGGGCTGTGAGCGAGCGGTCATGGACTCCATCGTAAAGGGAGTCGGCCGCTTGACTCATGGCCTCACGAGCCTGATTCATGGCCTCTGTGGCTTCAGCATCGGTCAGTTCTTCAAGCATGGTTTGGGCCTGGTTCATGGCCTCTTCCTGGGATTCCAAAACGACATTGAGATCCTCGCTGTCCTGATCTGAAAGGGCACTGCCGCTCGGTCGCCTTCTGATATTCCATGTGGCACTGATGATCTCCTTTTGCATCTCTGCCAATTGCATGGCTGGGTCTGGTTGAGAAGAGGCTCCATCTTGTTGCTCTGACTGTTGTGATGAGGACTGTCCAGGCTGACCCTGACGAAAAATCTCCTCAAAAGGGCGGATTTCTCCGAAAAAGATGTCCGAGTAATTTTTGCGGAGCGCACCATCCGGGCCTAAGTCCTCAGCCCAAAGATAGTAGGAAATCAGGCCGCCGGGTTGCATCTTTAGCAGTTCGAGTTCGAGCAGGTGATTCAGGTTCGCTTTTTCCTTGGCACCCGCCTCCATGCCAAGGGTTACCTCAATAGCGTCTTGGCCTGAAACCTGGTAGCCGATACCATAGCCTCTTAGGCCGTAGTCATCCCAAGCCTCGCCTTCAAACTCAACCTCCTCAAGAGCAGAAAATCGCTGGTCACCCCTTGGGAACACCCACTTGAGATTGGGGGGTTCATTGGGTGTGACCCGGATATGGATGGAGGGTGGTTGTTTGTTACTGCGTCCTTCCAGGTCAGTCAGATGGAGTTCGTAGCGTCCTGTGGTCTGCAGGGGCGTTTCCAATAGAAAAATGTTACTCCGGAGGGTGTCAGGGACCAGAGGTAATAAGGCTCCCTCTTGATCCATGAGCATGGCTGATTGAAGTGCCTTGTTGATTTGGAATTCGTAGCGGAGCTGGGAACCCTCCACAGCAGAGATCCTCAAAGTATCTTTGATGGACCTCTCATCGAGCCCCGTGTAGCTGGGGTAATTGATATGGGCATCGGCCTGGATGAGTTTAGGGAACTCGAATACCGACAGCTTAAAAGTTTCAGACTGCTCGTCGTCAAAGGTAATGTAATAGGCCGTATCTGTTTCAACTGAAAGAAGGCTGGCACCAAAAAGAGGATCCTCCATGCTTCGCGCCATTTCCATGCGCCTGGTGTTCCCATCTGACGGCATGATGATCAACGAAACCTTTTGAGGCACATGCTTCCCAAATCGAGCGGTCACCACGACCGCATCTCCCTTCTCCAACTCTAGATTGCCCGGCTCCACCTTCAACATGCCACTGAAGGCTGCAGAAGCCCCAGATTCTTGATGATCCACGGCCAAGTTGGCGAGCAGGTAAGTCGCCACTAGAACAATGAGAAAACTGCAAAATCTTATGATGCCAGAATAAAATAATCTAAGGTGAAAGGAGTGGTCCCAGGGTTGCTTGAGATGATGCTCAAGCGCCTCACGAATCACCCTTTCCTGCAGGTAATGATATTGCCCGCTGGCTGGGTCGGGGGTTTGGTCCAGTGCGGTGATCAGCGCAGCCCGCAGGGAGGGATGTTCTTGTTCGATACGCTGGGCAAGCTCCTGGACTGAGTGCTTTTTTCGGAGCGAGCGCAGCCAAAGAAACAGTAATCCTAATCCCACAGTGAGGGCGTAGCTTTTCCAAAGAAAGCTTTTAGCCAGGGCAAGCTCATTTGCTAAGGCGACAAGCCCCAAGCCAATCAGACCCGTAACGGTCAGGAATAAGGACATTTGGCGCCTGAGTTGCTGTTGCCGGTAGCACCGCAGAATCGGTTCCAAAACCTTGGAGATGGTGGGGTTTGACATGAGGGTCCTCTGGTTTGGTGGCTGCCTGGATGTTTTCTTCGACGGTTTCCTCGAGGAGCCCTGGCTTGCTAGGGCGACAGAAGGAGCATGACTTTGATATTGTGACGCTAAACCTCACTGATTGCAATGGGTTTTGAGTCTTATGGGTGTTGAGTTAACCGGGAGGCAGGGCTTACTTGGGGGCCCTTTTGTCAGTTACCGGGAGGTCGCCTCGTCTTGGTTTTGGGCAACACGGGTTTTCAATACGGCGATCATGGGTTCGCTGAAACCCTCTTCACCAGCCAAAATACGCCCTAAGAGCCCTTGGAGTAGTTCGTCGTAAGGGGGTAGGGAAAGTCGCTGACTAGCGGCCTCAACTCGGTCCTGGTAACGTTGCCAGGCTACCTGCGCAAGATTCGAATAGCCCAGCGCTTGTTGTTCTTCCCCTAAGGCTAGGTAGTAAAGGAACTGGCGTTGCATCCCCTCAATGATCACCCTGGCTTGGTTCATGTCGGCTTTGACCAGGTTGCGCTCAAATCGATTGAGTGCAAAAGCCTCCAGACTCATGCCATCGGGGATGGAATCCGGAAAGCGCTCAAGCAATTGCTCAAACCAAAGACCAGCAGTCTGAAGCTGATGGTGGAGATAAAAATAGTAGCAGGCATTTTGCAAAAATTCAGTGTGTGCCCTATCGATTGTCGTGAGATAATTGCTGTTCTCTTCCTCTTTTCTGACCTTGAGAAACATCGCATGAGTGTAGGGAGCAAGATCTAGATTGGGCGCGTACTCGAGTGTTTGGTCGATAGAGTTTTCAATCAGTCGGCCTCTTTCAAAGGCCAGAGCCATACTCTGCCATATGATGCGGCGCAGAAAATTTTTCTCCCCTTGCTTTGCGTTTTCCAGCCCAACCCATGCCCAGTAAATCGCTTGGGTTTCAGGCAGGCGCCAGTCAAACTTCCCCAGGTTATCTTCAATGCGCTTCATGGTCTCGACATCCATGCCAAACTGATCGAGCAGTCTTTGACGTAACTGCTGCACCTGCTGGTCTTTGGAGGCGAGGATGACGTCTAGATCTGGGGCATTTCCTAAAATCTGCCGCATTTCTCTGGCCCAACGTTCCTTGTAATAAAGATGGGTGTCATCAAGGTTGCCTCCCATTTTATCTTGGAAAATCCACGCTAATTCTCGATAGATCTCAGCTGATTCTGGGTTATATCCAAGCGCCTCTTGCCTCAGGAGGTTGATCCCACCTTGAACCCAGCGCCAACGTTCCTCAGGTTGTTCGAATTGCTTGGAGATGTTGTAGACCATGTTCCACGACTGGAAGGTCCAGACCGATGGGAATGTGGGCTGTAACTTGGTGATCCAGTCTGCCAGAGAGAGGGTTTCGAAAAACCTTCCTTCTTCCTGCAGCCTGGAGGTTCTTGCCCAGAGAGCATTGGCTATCAGCCCGCGGAATCCACCCAGGGCGACGCTGGAAAAAGCCAGAATGGGGGGTGCATTGCGCAAGGGTTCCATGCGAGTCAGCCCAAGCTCCAGGCGTTTGAGGTTCAGACGACCCTGCACCCAATGGTTCGAGGCAATTGCCAGCACGATGAGGCAAACCAACCCCAATTTTCTCATGCTTCCTGATGCCAAGGGTGAACTCATCTCTGATCCAATTCCTTTCGTGTGAGGAACAACATCCCCAGTCCCATCAAGGAGCCTCCTAGGAAACCGATCACCAGTAATATGTGGGTGATCAGGGCTGCAAATGGAATGCTTCGCCCTGTGACCAGCCGATCGATGGGGGCGATGGATCGGAGGGTTTCAGTAAAATGATGGAGTAACGTAAAGATGGGAACCATGAACCAATCCAAGTAATCCCAGCTCGCTCTTCCAGTATGCTCATCGACCGAGGAAATCGTGCCTTCACTGACTATGGATTGGAAGAGGGAATCTGAGCTGGTCACCATCAGCACAGTGAGGATGAGAAAGGTAGCCACCGGGAGTGAAGCAAAAGTGGCAGCCCAGAGTCCCATGGCAGCAAGGAGCCCCATCCAAGCCAGGAGGACTGCCAACCCTTTGAAAAAGTTGAACAAGAAAGTCCCGTCTTTCGAGAGCACTTCCAGACCATCTTCAGGTTTGAAAATCAGGCTTTGGTCTGAATAGTTACGGCACTCGACGCGTAGCATGCCATCAGCATCTATCAGTGAAGCAGGAACTGACCATTCGTGAGTTGCCATGGGAGCCAGGTCCAGTTCCTTTTCAAATCGCTGAGGGGAAACTGGGTTGCCGACAATCCATGTCATGCGATAAGTCTGCTTAGAGGTGTCGGGAGGCGCATAGAACTTGGCTCGCAGCTGCAGGGTGTCTCCCTCCTTGAGGGAGCTGGAACCTCTCACCGGAACCTGCCATTGTCGCATGCGCAGGGGTTGGACAAGTTGGTTCATCCACTGAACTTCTTGGCGTAAGCGTTCTTTGACTAACGCCACATCCAGCGACTCATAACTAACTTGTTCTTGCCTCTTTTCAAAGAGGCGCTGGACCTCAGCCTCTTCATCTGGAAAGGGCTCAAGATGGCTGGCCCTGGAGGTCAAAACACTTTGTCTAAGCTTCAACTGTTCCTCGACCGAAAGATTTTTTGCATGCCAGGAGAGCTGGCTAAGGATACCCACACCAGCTATCCCCAGAAGCAGGGTATTTAATGCACCAATACCGATCCATCGCCCTAACCAGAGTTCCCATCTGGCAACTGGTTTGCTCACGAGCAATGTGATATGGCGTTTTTCCAGATCCTGGGCCAGGATCCCGCACGAAAGCCAGATGGTCGCTGCAGCCAATAGGATGCTAGTGGTCATCAAGCTGTAGGAAAGTTGCACCTGGGCGAACATCTGGGCAGTACCGTCATGACGGATCAAATAAGGAATCAATCCGATGGCGAGCCCCAGCAGAAGGCATAACCAAGGGATGAGCTTGAAGCGGAAAGCAGCACGGAATGTCAACCGGGCGATGGTCAGGATGCGTTGGAGTGAAGCGCTGGTCATGTGATTGCCAAATCCGTATTGCTTACTTCAATTCGCGGTGTT
>Ga0255768_10007173_pt1 | contig 10480 bp, 9 predicted proteins | sample 071ome_33_FD_179983 | JGI IMG/M metagenome (GOLD analysis project Ga0255768, IMG submission 179983) | Coastal salt marsh microbial communities from the Groves Creek Marsh, Skidaway Island, Georgia - 071412AT metaG (version 2) | ecosystem: Environmental > Aquatic > Marine > Intertidal zone > Salt...
GCATCACGTACGCCATCGACTACTACCGTAGGTACGACATTGTACAAGGTGACGCAGACGGACGGTAACGGATGTGAATCAGCGCCGTTAAATATTACCGTGACGGTTCATGCGTTGCCAACGATCAGTGTGGTTGGTGGTGCGTCACAGACGGTCTGTGATGGATCCTCGATTACCTTGAATGGAGCAGGTGGCGTAAGCTATACTTGGACTGGATTAGATGCTTCTGGAAATCCCATCAGTAATAATACCGCGTTTATCCCGCCGGTCTCTGCAACAACAACCTACACAGTGACAGGTACAGACGCCAATGGCTGTGATAATACCGCTGATGTCGATGTGACCTCAAATGCTGCTCCTGTGGTGACGTTATCAGCTACGCTTTCTACGGTATGTGCTGGCGATGATGTTGTTTTGACGGCGACAGGTGGTTCTACGTATACGTGGGGTCCTGGGGTTACTGCTGGAGCTACGGGCGCGACACAGACGGTAAGTCCGACGACTTCGACGACTTATACCGTAACGGGTACCGATGCAAATGGATGCCAAGGAAACGCGTCCGCAACAATTACAGTAAATCCTTTGCCATCAGCCCCCACTACGGATCCTTCGAACGATACGGAGTACTGTTTGAATGATACACCATCGGAGTTGATAGCGACGGCTTCTGCGGGTCATACGTTGACCTGGTACGATGCCAGTAACAATATTTTATCTACGGCGGCATCACGTACGCCATCGACTACTACCGTAGGTACGACATTGTACAAGGTGACGCAGACGGACGGTAACGGATGTGAATCAGCGCCGTTAAATATTACCGTGACGGTTCATGCGTTGCCAACGATCATATTATCAGCTACGCTTTCTACGGTATGTGCTGGCGATGATGTTGTTTTGACGGCGACAGGTGGTTCTACGTATACGTGGGGTCCTGGGGTTACTGCTGGAGCTACGGGCGCGACACAGACGGTAAGTCCGACGACTTCGACGACTTATACCGTAACGGGTACCGATGCAAATGGATGCCAAGGAAACGCGTCCGCAACAATTACAGTAAATCCTTTGCCATCAGCCCCCACTACGGATCCTTCGAACGATACGGAGTACTGTTTGAATGATACACCATCGGAGTTGATAGCGACGGCTTCTGCGGGTCATACGTTGACCTGGTACGATGCCAGTAACAATATTTTATCTACGGCGGCATCACGTACGCCATCGACTACTACCGTAGGTACGACATTGTACAAGGTGACGCAGACGGACGGTAACGGATGTGAATCAGCGCCGTTAAATATTACCGTGACGGTTCATGCGTTGCCAACGATCAGTGTGGTTGGTGGTGCGTCACAGACGGTCTGTGATGGATCCTCGATTACCTTGAATGGAGCAGGTGGCGTAAGCTATACTTGGACTGGATTAGATGCTTCTGGAAATCCCATCAGTAATAATACCGCGTTTATCCCGCCGGTCTCTGCAACAACAACCTACACAGTGACAGGTACAGACGCCAATGGCTGTGATAATACCGCTGATGTCGATGTGGTTTCTAATACATCTCCTTCAATCGGATTATCAGCCACGCCTTCTACAGTATGTGCTGGTGAAACAGTTACATTAAGCGCTACTGGTGGGATTAGTTATACATGGGGTCCTGGGGTTACTGCTGGGGCTACGGGCGCGACACAGACGGTAAGTCCGACGACTTCGACAACTTATACCGTAACGGGTACCGATGCAAGTGGATGTACAGGCACAAAAAATGTGGTAGTAACGGCAAACCCTTTACCAGTTATCAATGCATCTATTACTAGTAACTATAATGGTTATGGAATTTCGTGTGAAGGTGCAAATGATGGGGCTATTCAGACCAATGTGAATGGCGGTAGTGCACCTTATACTTACACATGGAACAACGGAGCGTCATCACCTTCTATATCCAATTTAAGCGAAGGAACTTATATCATTCAAGTGGAAGATTCCAATGGTTGTATATCAATTGAGTCGAAAACTATTAATGAACCAAGTGCTTTATCTTATTCGTACGTCGTTGATGATCTAACATGTTTTGGAGACAATGATGGGAAAATCGAAATTTATCCTACCGGAGGAGTGGCTCCATATTCGATAAATTGGTATGATGGTACAGTTCTAAATTACATAGAAAACCTTAGTAACGACTATTATTCATTTACTATCACAGATGCCAATAACTGTTTTACTCTAGATTCAATAGAAGTATATGGACCTACCGAAATTGAAATCAATTTGGATACCATTCATCCTACTTGTGAACGTATTAACGATGGTTTAATAGATGCAATTGTTTATGGTGGAACCTCCTCGTATTCTTACATGCTAAACGGCTCATCTGTAAACCTGCCTTTGGATAGTATTGCTGTAGGTAGTTATTTCCTAACAGTTATCGACGGTAACTCTTGTACTCAAAATGTTCTCTTTGATTTAGAGCCAAAGCAGCAAAGCTGTTTTATGATTCCAAACATGTTTAGTCCAAATTATGACGGCTTTAATGATCAGTTTAGTATCCAACACAGTAGATGGTCGTCCTATACTATTACTATATACAATCCAATAGGTCAACTCGTATACTCAGGATCAAACAATACACCTTCTTGGAAAGGTTATAACGATATCAATGGTTCGCCGTTGCCTTCAGGGGATTACTATTATCAACTCATTACTAACGAAGGAGAAGTTTTTTATGGTTATGTCACGCTCATTCGTTAAAATATTTATCATTGCCGGCTTAATGCCATTTGCTGGATTTTCCCAACAAATCCAATTAAACACGCCATTTCTTCTGAATAGAAATTACGTTAATCCGTCCTATAATGGAATTCTTGATTTCCATCAGTTTGACTTCTTTATGGGAAGCAAATCGAAGTGGAATGGTATCCCAGGTTCTCCAACGGTAAATGCGGCACATGCCATGGCAAAGTTTACGGATAAACATTCTGGAGGAATTCAATTAATTGAACATGCATATGCTACATTCAACTATAAATCTTTCGCACTACCCTATAGCTTCACAGCCAAGCTGAATGATTATCACTCATTTAAATTAGGTCTGGCCACTAGATTCGTACAAAGTAATATAGATTTTTCGAATGCCATCACTGAAATAACGATTGAACCAGCAAAGGATAATTATTCAAGATTGACCGTTTTCGTGGATGCTAACGCCGGTATGTCCTATCACTTTAAAGATCGATTCTCTATGGGTCTAGCAATGTCTAACTTTTTAGTCAACGGTTCAATAAATGGCGCAGGGTTACTCAATTATGCTGCTTATTCTCAATTTCAAGCCTCCGCGGATATACATTGTCAATTCTACAAAACCGAAAGAAATAGCACTTCGTTGGACGCCTTAATCACCACAAATAGCAGACTACCGGCTGTATACCAATTATTTTTGACCACTGAGCAGCATATTTCAGACTCCAAAGCTTTAATAGGTATAGGATATAAGTCCACGGGAGACCTTGTTACTATTCTTCGTATCCATATGCCGAAGTTCTATTATCTCTATACCTTCGAGACCCCTGTGCTCGGACAACAATTGACCGCCTTCACGGGTAACTATGTAGGGTTTGGCTATAAGTTCACAGCGCCATAACGAAGCAATTATCACGCTCCACTATTTTTTTCTCGTGTAGTTTCGTGTAACAATTGAGCGCTAATCGTCTTATGATTACACAAATCTGGTTTGATTTTGGGAATGTTTTTATCCCGGTACATCCGCACCTTACGCAAGAGGCGCTGGAGCAATGTGGCATGCAAATGAAGCCCGAACAGTTTGAGGTGTTGGCGCAGGAATTTGAGCGCGGAGAGGTTTCTACGAAGGAGTTTTTCCAAGCATTGACCGCAAGCTGTAAGTTTTTACAGAGCTCAAGATGTACGACCAGAGCGTGGAATGTGCTGCTTGGTGAGTTGAATGATCATACGTTTTTCCTAAAGAAATTGGCCGAAAATTATAGCCTTGCATTAGTGAGTAATACCAATGCGGCGCATATTGATCACATCAAAAAAGAAAGTGGTCCGTTCCTTTGGAACACCTTCACTGAGAAGTTCGATGCGCTGTTCCTTTCATACGAAATGGGGTGTCGCAAGCCGGATACGGAGTACTACGACCGTGTGCTTGAAGCCATGGGCGCGCTGCCTGAGGAGGTGCTGTTCATTGACGACACACAAGCGAACCTAGATACAGCTGCCGAGATGGGCATGCATACCTGGTTGTTCAATACACAAGATGGGGATTTGGAACGCGAACTACCCGCGGTCTTGACAAAGCTCAATGAGCGTACCGCCAGTAGTGCGGGGATGTAAGAAACACACCCACTTATTATCAGCACCCGCTTTGGGTTCTTCATTCAACAACTGAAAACCGGCAGCCGAAAGGCGTTGCATCTCGGTGCGAATATCATCTACGGCGTAGGCAATGTGGTGCAGACCTTCTCCACGCTTTTCAATGAATTTAGCAATAGGGCTATCCGGATTGGTGGCTTCCAACAGTTCGATTTTGTTGGGTCCCACCTTGAAAAAGCTCGTTCGCACCCCTTCACTCTCCACGGCCTCCTCCTTGTAGGGCGGCACCCCCAAAAGTTTGGTGTAAAGGGCATTCCCTTCTTCCAAGGACCGTACGGCGATGCCGAGGTGTTCGATTTTATTCAGGTGTTCCATCGTTGGCGTTTAGCGTTCCTAAGTTAACCAATGCCGCGTATTTCCCGCCTTTGGATACCAGATCTTGATGTGTGCCCAATTCTACTATTCGCCCATCCTCCACATAAGCGATTTGGTCCGCGTGCTTGATGGTGCTCAATCTGTGTGCCACCACCACAGTGGTTCGCCCCTTCATCAAGGCATCTAGGGACTGCTGTACCCTTGCTTCGCTCTCGTTATCAAGTGCCGCTGTGGCCTCGTCCAACAATAGGAGTTTTGGATTGGCATAGAAGGCACGAGCAATACTCACGCGTTGTCGCTGGCCGCCGCTCAGGAATTTTCCGCCTTCGCCGATGGTTTGGCCCTCGAAATTGGACACAAAATCATCACAATATGCCGCCGAAATGGCCTTTCTATAGCCTTCCTCGCTTCCTTTTGCATTGAATGTGATATTTCCTTGAATCCCGTCATTAAACAATAATGGATGCTGGGGTACCCAACCCAACCCCTTGCGGTAATGGGCCATATCTACCTCCTTCAAATCCTTAGATCCTAAAGCGACTGTTCCTTGTTGAGGATGATCAAAGCCCGCCAATAAGTACAATAGTGAACTTTTACCGCCACCGGAGGGCCCTACGAGCGCAGTTGTTTTCCCCGCTGGGATGATGAGGTCTAAACCTTGCAATACATCGCGGTCGTCGTAAGCAAAACGAACGTCGCGGAGAGTGATATTTTCCTTCCAATCGGCTTCAACCACAGTCTGGTCTCCTGAGGGCGGCACGACCATATCCAAAACCTCAAAGATTCGCTCCGCACTGGCATTTCCTTTTTGGATGTCGTAGAGGGCGTTGGTGACGTTTTTGAAGGCAGGAATTAATTGGTAGAACAATAAAATAAAGGCCACTAATTCTCCACCGGTCAGGCGCTTACCCGCCAGCACCTCTTGGCCGCCGAGATAAAGTACTACGAGCAATACACTTACCCCCAAGACTTCCGCGATAGGTGAGCTCAGGTCGCGCTTCCGGAACACCTTGGTCATCGTGCGCTGCCATTGACGCACACTTTGAGCGAACACATTACTCATTTGGGACTCTACGGCGTAACTCTTTATAATGGGAAGGTTCGATAACGCCTCTTCTAATGCAGTGGTATTTTGTCCCAAAAGGCCTTGAGCTTCCTTCGCGCTGCGCTTCAAGCTCTTTCCCACCGTTGCAATAAGCCCACCTGATATGGGAATAATGGCCAAGGCCCATAAGGTCAATGTAGGGCTCATGGTAAAGAGCACTGCCAACGTTCCTAAAATCATCAATGGATCGCGCACAAAGCCCTCCATCCCCTTGAGCATGGACCACTCTATTTCATTTAAATCCGCCGTGGCACGGGTCAGTAAATCTCCTTTTTGCCATTTACTGTGTTGTCGCAAGCTCAATGCTATCCACTGATCGTGCAAGGCTTGCTTGAAATTTGCGACGACCCCGTTGCGCACCGGAGCCAAGGTCCACAAAGCAGCGTATCTCGAAAGGTTTTTTCCAATAAAGATGGTGAAGACCAAAAGGATAATTCGTACCAAAGTAGCTGATGCACCGTGCACATCTCTGTAGGCTTCTACACGCTCCGCAAGCGCTACTTTCCAGGGCGCAGCGCCCACTAGATCTGAGCCAGGCGTGTCGAAAATAATGTTGAGTAAAGGAATAAGCGCACCAATAGAACCTATGCTAAAAACCACGGTAAGAAGGTTGAAAAAGGCTGCCAACGCTATGTAGCTGGCAAAGGGGCCCATGGTTCGAATAATGCGAAGAAATGCCTTCATAGTTCTTTTCGTTGCAGCGAAGGTAGCGCTTACGCGGCAATGCGTAAATTTGCACCTATGGAAAGCACACGTCAACTTAAAATTGCCAAGCTCCTTCAGAAGGAAATGGCGACGATCTTACAGCAATTGGCCAAAGATCAATTCCCAGGTACCCTACTCAGCGTCTCGAAAGTGCGCGTGAGTCCTGACCTTGGTGTGGCTAAAATTTACGTGAGCATTTTTCCCGTAGCTAAAACGAAGGAAACCTTTGATTTCTTGCAACTCAACAACGCAAAATTGCGCGGTGCTTTAGGCCATGTCGTTGGGAGCCAACTACGTGTGGTTCCAGAACTCATGGTTTATGTAGACGACAGCTTGGAATACGAAGAAAACATCGACCGCCTGTTGCGCGGTGAAGGCGAAAGTCCCATTAAATAATCACAGGTGAAATCTTTCAGCACCTATCTCGCTCGTAAATACTTCTTTTCCAAGGGAAGATTAGGTGCTATCCGTCTGATGTCGCTTACTGCGTTGATTGGACTATCCTTAGGTACTGCGGCCATGGCAGTGGTGCTCAGTGCTTTCGCCGGGCTGGAAGATTTAGTTGCCAGCCAGTACGAGCATGCGAATCCCGCCCTGAAAATCAGTCCTGCGACCGGGCAATATTTAGAACTTAACGCGGAAGATTCTGCTTTCATTTCCAACGAAGCCGCCCACTACCCCGCTTCAGTATTCGAGCCTGTTTTTGAGCAGCGCGTGCTCTTGGCACAAGGAGACCATCAACACATTGCTTACTTGTTGGGCAGTTCGATGGAATACGAAAGGGAACACCATTTAGACCAACACATGCTGACTCAAGCCGATCCGGCACTCGACCTTGGAGGCAATACCCTTCGATTGGGAGCGGGAGTGGCTTACCATTTGGGGATTTCAAATACCAATCCGCCGCCCATCATTACCGTTTACCTGCCAAAAATCAACGCTTCTACCAACGCCCTGAACTTGAGCGATGCAGTGCAGGCCAAGAATGTCTTTGTGACGGCTATTCACACGGTGCAACCGGATTACGATGCGAATAAAGTCATTGCCCCGCGTCAATGGGTCCAAGAATTCACCGGCGCCATACATCCCTCTTATCTAGAGGTATATTCTGAGGAAAAGGCATTGAGAACCTCCATTGAAAATCACTTCGGCGATCGCGTGATCGTGGCGGATAGACTCGAGCAAGAAGCTACCTTGTTCAAGGTCATGCGATCCGAACGACTGGTCGTCATTGCCATCCTTGCCTTTGTGGTATTCTTGGCTAGTTTCGGAGTGGTGAGCGCATTGACCATCATCGCCCTTGAAAAGGATAATGATATCCGCACCTTATGGTCCATGGGTGCCTCGAATGCCCAATTACGTCAACTATTCTTCACCAACGGCATGTACATTGTCGTTGCGGGTTGGGCCTTAGGGATGACCCTTGCCATCCTCTTGATTGTACTTCAACAACAGGTCGGTCTCATCACCCTCGGCTCGGGCTATGTTCAGGAATTCTATCCAGTGACACTAAAACTTTCACATGTGGTGCTTACGACCTTAATCGTACTGGTTATAGGCACTTTGATGAGCGCCTGGTCTACGAAGAATGTGGTGAGGGACTAACCGATCAACAGTTCGTTTTGATCGTTGCCGTATTTGGCAATGTACTCAGATTCAATTTCATCTAAGGTCGCCAATACTTCTTGCGGATCTTCTAAGGTGACCAATCGTGAACGGTAAGGCTTAAAGTGCGTCAATCCACGGAAATAATTCGTGTAATGCTTTCTGGTTTCCATCACTGCATAGCGCTCTTCTTTCCACTTCAAGCTCATCTCAAAGTGCTCACGAGCGGCAGCTACACGTTCCTCTACCGTAGGCTTAGCAGCCTCCACGCCTTGTTCAAGGAAGTATTTGATCTCGTCAAAGATCCAAGGATATCCAATACTCGCGCGGCCGATCATAATGCCATCAACGCCGTATTTGTTCTTGTATTCGAGCGCCTTCGGTCCACTGTCCACATCGCCGTTCCCGAAAACAGGAATGTGTAGACGCGGGTTGTTCTTAGTCTTGGCGATCAAGGTCCAATCCGCCTCTCCTTTGTACATCTGCTTGCGCGTACGACCATGAATGGAGATGGCCTGAATACCCACATCTTGAAGGCGCTCTGCAACTTCCACTATGTATTTGGTATTCTCGTCCCAGCCCAATCTAGTTTTTACCGTTACAGGCTTGTTGACCGCTTTGACAATCTCCGCAGTCATCTTGACCATCTTCGGAATATCCTGTAGGATCCCTGCACCAGCACCTTTACAAGCCACATTCTTTACAGGACAACCGTAGTTAATATCTATGATGTCCGGATTTGATTCTTCACAGATGGCGGCTGCCAGACGCATACTTTCAATCTCATTCCCAAAGATTTGTATGCCCAAGGGACGCTCGTATTCGTAGAAGTCCAATTTCTTGACGCTCTTCGCAGCATCGCGAATAAGCCCTTCGGAGGAAATGAATTCGGTGTACATCACATCAGCCCCGTGATCCTTACAAAGCTTGCGGAACGGGGGATCACTCACATCCTCCATGGGCGCGAGCAACAGGGGGAATTCACCAATCTCTATATCTCCTATCTTTACCATCACTGCAAAAATACAACCCGATGCAAAACCACCCTTCATGGAGCCCTGTAAGAATTGCGGCTTCTTTTATTCTGGTCATTATTCTCAGCTCACTCCTAGTTGGAGGCATCGGATTCATCATTGCAACCGCCGCCTACAACAACCTATCTGAGCCCGGCGCCATGCGTTGGTTACAACTGACCAACAGCTTAGGGGTCTTTTTAGTTCCGCCGCTGGTGCTGATGTGGTGGAGCAAATCTTCTCCTCAAGAATTTTTAGGGTGGCGGGGCGCAAGAATAACCCCGTCGGGATGGGGGGCGTTGTTGCTCATTATTGCGGGCTCCTTCTTCACCATTGATGCCCTTGCACATCTAAACATGGTGCTGCTGCCCGAGGCTCCTTGGGTGGAAGATCTAAAAGCGCAAGAGGCGACGGTCAAACTTGCCCTAGATATTCTCCTGCGCGATATGGTACCAACGACGTTATTAGCCAATGCATTGATCATGGTCGTGGTACCGGCAGTTGGTGAGGAACTGTTCTTTCGCGGCGCAGTGCAGGGTTTGCTTGGACAAAAATTCAACCACCATATTGCGATCGCAGGTACTGCGCTTTTCTTCGCTGTGGGACACATGCAGCCGCTGAGCGTCCTGCCTATATTATTTATGGGGATGGTATTCGGCTACCTCAAGCATTGGACGGGTTCCATCTGGGTGCCCATAGGGCTGCATTTCATAAATAATGCAACGGCCCTAAGCAGCGCGTATCTGAACAACGGAAGCTTGTTGGAGGAAAGTGTCATGGCAGGTTCGACATGGTCTTATGCGGGCCCAATTCTCGTCTTGGCAGGCCTCTACGCCATGTATACTCAACGCAAGGCATAAAAAAAGCCGACCCAAAGGGCCGGCTTTCTCGCCTATACTAGCGATTCTCTTTGCTTCTAGTTCTCTGAGCTGTACAACGCTTCCACGTCCTTAGGCTGGTTCGAACTATAGTTGATCTTCAACGCTTGCGCTTTGCGCAATTGCAATTTGATATCTGTAATGAGACCCATCTTCACCGTTTTATCTGCCTTGATAGACATGGTCATCATTGCTGCATCTTCTTCTGATTTCATCTCACGCTCTTGAATAACGAACGGTTGGATATCGTCCAAAGAAGCGAATGCATCATTCAATTGGACACGTGGAGAACGACCAAATTTATCTTGGTACTTCACACGTGGGGCACCAGCGTAGATGTAAGTCACCAACGACTTGCGCTCCAATTTTTGAATTTCCGTGGCTTGCGGCTTGTTTACCGTCACTTTCAAATCTACTTCACGCATTACCGTAGCAACCATGAAGAAGAACAGCAACATGAAAACAATATC
>Ga0255768_10007181_pt1 | contig 10475 bp, 15 predicted proteins | sample 071ome_33_FD_179983 | JGI IMG/M metagenome (GOLD analysis project Ga0255768, IMG submission 179983) | Coastal salt marsh microbial communities from the Groves Creek Marsh, Skidaway Island, Georgia - 071412AT metaG (version 2) | ecosystem: Environmental > Aquatic > Marine > Intertidal zone >...
TTTCAGATGTGATGATGATCCAACGAATCTTTTCCATGGTAAGTGGAGTCGGTGCTTCAAGATTTAGTTTGGCTCTGGGCTCTTCCAATGTGAACACTTTCAAACGTTTTTCACCTATAGAACAACCAGTTAGCAATAAACCTAAAATTATAATTGATAATATCTTATTCATTGTGCGGCACATAGTTAGGGTTTGCTATTGATGGACACTCTGTGTTGATTTCACTTTTGAGAGTGGCTTTAATTTCTTGTTCTGTGAGAGGAGCACCTGAGGCTATCTCTATACATCTTGCCGCTTTGTCTGTGGCTTTGTTGATGATTCTTTCAATGGCTCCTGTTCTTTCAATTGCCAGTTTGCCAATGTCTCTATTTTTCTTTGTGAATCTTTTGTCCAAATCATCCAAATCTTTTTTTAGATTATTGATCAAGCCATTCAGTTCTTTGTTGGCTTGAAGTATTTCTTGAAAATCTTTTTTCTGTTGTTCCAACACTTTCTTTTGTGATTCAACTGATTGTTCCAGTTTCAATTGGTTGGCTTTGAGAATTGCGTTGTCGGATCTCAATTTCATCACGTACAATCCCGCTCCTGAAAGTCCCAGGATCATGATGATGGTGATGATCATTTTTATTTTACCAAATATCATTCTGTCTCCAATTCACCACAACGGCAATGTCTACACACTTCAATTTGATATTCACGCACAATCTGTCCCAACAGCATTTCATATTCTGTGCGCCACAAGGCACCTTCGCAGTGTGCGTCGTGTCCACAGTTTAGGCAGTGTTTTTTATTGTCAGTAGTCATAAGTTATATGCTACTATTTATGTGAGAAGTTTACTGAATCAATCCTGGTTTATACACAGTCTTGCCATTTTCTTTCATAGCAGTAAGGCTTTGTTTTCTATTGCCTTCTGATTTGTAACTCACGTGTACCCAACCGGAATCAGGTATGCCTGGTGTATAAAATTCCAATATCAATTGATCATAATCAAGATTGTCTTCGATCCATTTAGCCACAGCATAGTTGCTGTGTCCTGGACATTCTATATCCACTGCTTCACCTTTACAGTGCTGTGAATTTGAAGAGCCACCTATTGCTTCATTCAATTTGGCTCCTCTATATCCTGAATTAATTACTGTAGGACCAAAATGGTCTCTCACTTTTTGTACCACATTTTCAAACAATTTTGTGGCTTTGTCTAGGTGTTCGTATCCTGGTTGATTGTCAATGCCAAGTCTCAGTGCTGTTTGGCTTTTGGTGTATTCTTGAAGTGTAAAGTTTTTAGATAGTCTCATATTTTTTTCTCAGTACCACGCAGTGACCTTTGTTTTCAAATACTAATTTGTTTCCAAATTTAGTAATATTGTAATCACCGACATACTTACTTAAGAAAATAATTTCTGGAAAGGCTTCAATCTGGATCGACTCCTTGATATTATTAACAACTTCAGTTGTAAATCCCATGTCCACAAATTCAAATATCAATTTGTCAGCATACTTTTTCTTTAAATGAATGTCATTGCCTTCCATGTACACTTCATCAACATAACTGTCAGCAAAGAAATTTTTGTAGTTTTCCATTTGAGTTTCATTTGTTTTGATGTCATAAGCACTTGGATCTAATGGAAGTTGTTCATTTATACTGGATTCATCTGCTGTTTGACTTCTAAAGTTTTTGTAATACCTAAATCTCATATCAGGTTGGTTTGAAATCTTTTTAACACCGTCAAGGATTTCTAATATTTGATTTGGTGATTTTTTGGAACGTTCCAATTCCACAAATACTCTGTATTTGCCGTCTGCTTGTTCTCCTGAAGTCTTGTCAGCATCCAGCACAAAGTCATATCCAGTTTCTACAAATTTTACTAGATCCATTGCTGGTTGTTCACCTTTAACAGCAAAACTTAACGTAACAATGTCCTTGTCTTCACCCATTTTGGATTTGTATGAATCTATTTCAAACACATTGTCTATGGTGAATTCTAAATCGTTCTGTCGTAATCCCATTATAAACCTTCCGGTGCTATTTCATCTGAGGCTTGTACAGCATCACTGCCATCGACTATTTCTGGATTTGCTGGCTCTGTGTTGTATTGTTGTTCTGATTCATAACCACTGTAAATTGTTCTGATTAATTCTTTAGGCATTCTAATTGTGACCAACCACACAGGCATTTGATCCAGTTTGCCTTTTTTAGTGCCTGGTCTGAAATCGTCTTGTTTTAATACTTGTCTTGGATAGATATAAACATCTTTTTTGTAGAATACTTTACAGCCATAATCGGTCAGTCTTTTGCCGCCATCTGGATCAGGCATTTTGTCTCTAGGCCACATGAAAGTGGCAGTAACAAAATGTCGCAGTATTTCAGGGCCTGCGGCTAATTCACCGTCTTGCCAGTTGTCATACACATATAGATTTAATTCATCCAGCACACGTTCAAAGTCTTTGAGTATGGTGAATGCTGTGTCGTTGTCGTACACATTTTCTATTGTTTTTATGACGTCTTTAATATCCTGCATTGTAAGGTACCTTTTTATGTATTTATCAAAGGGTCAAACTTATGTGAGCATTTATGTAACCATAGAATTTCTGTTAAATATTAGTATGCAAAGACACATTTTGCTTAATAACAAAAGGAGTGCTAATGGGTAAAAAAACGTCCAGAAAGCGCCAGAACAGGGCAAACGTCCTGCCAATCAAACAATACCTTCCAGAAAAACCACAAGACGTAAAGATAGTTCCTAGAAATGTAAATCAGGAATCTTATCTTCTTAAATTGTTGGATCCAGCCAAAGACATTGTGTTTGGTGTAGGTCCTGCAGGTACTGGAAAGACATTGATTGCTGTTCAGGTGGCTATCAAAATGTTCAAAGAAAGACAAGTCAACAAGATAGTGGTAACACGTCCCGTTGTGAGTGTGGATGAAGACATAGGTTTCTTACCAGGTAGTTTGGAGGAAAAAATGGGTCCATGGACCATACCTATATTTGATGTATTCAAATTGTATTTCACCACAGCAGACATACAAAATATGGTGCACGAAGGGATCATAGAAATATCTCCGTTGGCGTTTATGAGGGGAAGGACATTTCACAACTGTTACATAGTGGCAGATGAAATGCAGAATGCCTCTATAAATCAAATGAAGATGTTATTAACGAGAATCGGAAGTCGAAGCAAACTAGCAGTAACTGGAGATCTCGCTCAGACAGATAGGCCCAACGATAACGGATTGTCTGACTTCATTGATAGACTTAACCGCAAGTCAAACAGTGATTACATTGATGTGGTAAACTTTGAGAAGAGTGACGTACAAAGGCACAAAGCAGTTAAAGAAGTCTTAGGAATTTACGGAGACTGATTAATTGTGACATCCTGGTTTCTACGAATAATGTGAAACCCAAATGCTGTACAACATATGCCACTGGTCTCACCAGGCTGTAATCCTTCTAGGTAAAGCATAAAATCTTTATCCATTTGGCTGGGTTTTATAACACCTAAGTCACCGCCATTGGCTTTGCCGCTTGGACAATCGCTGTACATTTTTGCCGCCTGTTCAAAAGTGATTTCTTTGTCATTCATTTTCTTTTGAATATCAGCAATTAAAAATAGTGCTTCTTCTCTTGAAACTAATCTTTGACTTCTCATTGAGTCTTGGTGTGCTATTAATATATGACTGGCTCTCATGGTATCTCCTAGATGTTTTGTAATTTGATCATTGTTGCCGCAAGATTAATTTCTGGATCAGCAACCAATGTGTGATCAACTAATCCTTGTTTAACAACCAATATTGCTTTTTCTTGACGTGCTTCATCACCAAACAGTGTGATATTGTCATACAACCATTTGTATATGTCTTCAATTTCATCTGGACGTGCTTGACTACACACCAGTTTTCTTGCTTCTGTGATCTTGCCTGCTTTGAATAATTCAGTCATTTCCAGTTTATAATCTGCTTCTGCTTTATCTGATTTAGCAGGAGCAACCAGTGTGCCATCTTGTGAATTCATTTGCACAGTATTGATACATTTTCTCAAATCAGGATAAGTGGCTTTCACATAAGTGTCTAGTATATCCAAGTCTGGAGTGATACCTTCATCCATCAATATCTTTGCTACCCTTGTGGTAAATTCTGTTTGATCAATACGTTCAATATGAAAGCCTTGACATCTGCTGTGCAGTGCTGGAATAATTCTGTTGGGATAGTTACAAGTTAATATAAATCTGCTTGTGGTATGGTATTCTTCCATCACACCACGCAGTGCCGCCTGTGCGTTTGGAGACAGATAGTCTGCCTCATCCAACAACACGATCTTGAATGCTCCAAATGGAATCATTTGTACAAAGTTTATAATTGTGTTTCTGATGTCGTCCACACTGTTTGTTCTACTGGCGTTTATTTCTAAAACATCCAAGTCGTTCACATCTAATTCATTAAACAGTACCTTTGCCAATGTGGTCTTACCAATACCTGCATTACCACTGAACAATAAATGTGGAATAGTTTTATCTTTGATCCAAGATTCTACTTGTTTACGTTGATGATCATCTCTGAACACATATTCACTCACTGTTTTAGGTCTATATTTTTCTACCCAAAGTTCTTTCATATTAATCTCTCCTCATATATTCTTGACCCATTCCACTCAAAATTAGCAGTATGTACAGCACGGGCCAACCCCATCCTGTGATGTATCCTGTGAGATGTAGTGTCATCAACACAATACCAGTCAAACCGGTTGTGTTTAATCCTTTAGATTGTATTACTGGAAGTTTCATTGTGTTAGTATAAGACTTTTATACTATTTTGTCAAGTGTTATTCAGCCAAATGTATATTATTGGAATCTGTTTTTCTGGATAAAACATCTTCGGGTTTTTCTTTAGAAGTGCCTAGTACCGATTCTGCTTCTACAACTCTAAAAATACCTTTGTTACCATCTTCATCTACCATGGTAATGCCTCTGGTCCATCTGCCGTGTTCAACCAAAATCCAATCACCTACTTCATAGTCGTCTGTGTTTTCGTGTCCTTTGGCAACCACTTTGCCCCAACGAGGATGAATACCTCGGGCTTGTCCGTCATCAGATGGAAGTATAATTCCACCAGCAGTTTTTTGCTCACCGAATTCCATTTCGGTTACAAGCACTCTGTCGTGTATTGGAGTAATTTTACCTTGATACTCAGTTAGAGTGGCCATACACTACTGCTCTTTTTTTACAAAATTACCTTCTGCGTCTTCAACCCATTCGCCATCAGTTTGTTCAACTGGTGTTTCTGCTACAGGTTCTTCAACAACAGGTGCTGGTTTTTTTTCTTTATGAGCAACTTTGCCAGGATTGTCTCTGTAGTAGTCTGCCAAAACATCTTCTCTTTTCTTGATGATTTTGCCACCTGGTCCTAATTCATCTCCTCTAGCATTCACTTTGGCATTGCCAACTGCTGGAGTTAATTCATTACGTTTTCTCAAAAGATCCATGTCCACGGTTTTACCCTGCATGGTTTTGTAAACTTTTTTGCCTGTTTGTTTTACTGCCATTTTAATGTTCTCCTATTATGTATGTATTTATCTGATGAATTCCTGCCAGTCCAACTGATATTGAATCGAGTCAATTTTGTGTATGCCCAACAAGAATAAAACATAACTCGCTACTGAACTGCCTCTGCCTACACCCCATACCATTTTGTGTTCTCTCATGAATGTTACCAAAAAGTGTAAAAACTTCAATAGATCCATATAGCCTAATTGTTTAAACTTATCCAATTCTTCTGTTACTCTCTGTTTGGCTTCTGCTGTGTCAGGACACAAACTGTGAATATATTTTTCCACATCAAATTGTTTGTAACTGTTGGGCATAAACCATTCTGATTGTAACAATGTATCAAATTCTTTCAGTTCAATGTCTAATGGTTCATAGTATTTCAACTGTTGTCCATCACCAGTTTCTTTGATTGATCGATTGAATTGTTCTGTTTCTGCGTTCTTTTCCACATACACTTTGAACAGTGTATCCAATTTGCCTTTGTAGATAAGATCCATACAATCATCTACATCGTACTTCGGCAAACCTAATGTGTCTAATTTCATGTGTTGATTATAAAGGATTTAATTCAAAAAGTCAAGACTAATCCACATTAATCAAATCATCTATATCGCTACCAGAATTTTTATTCAGCTCTTGTTGTTCTTTGTGCCAACGCATTTTGAGTTCTTCTGTGTAGTCCATGATGAAGAAATTGATTTGATTGCGTATTTGTGGATTGTTTGCTCTCAAATATTTGGTACGTAGTTCTGTGAGTTTCTTTTCCAGTTCTGGAGTTGGAATATCACCTAAATCTTTGCCCAATGGGTGAAACATAACATATTAACTGAATTGACCAATGTATCTGGCGAACACAGTTACTCCTTTATCGTATGAATAAAATTCAACTGCTTTAGGATTTGTGGTGCTATCAACCAAAAAAGAATTCCATATAGATGAACCATCGGTTTTGACTGTACCGCCATTTGTGGCCCATGTGATTGTTCTGTCTCCTCCTGCTTTGGTAACATGAACAACAACACTTTCTAGAGCATTATTTGTTTGACTCCAGTCATCCAATGTTATAGTAACATTTGAACCTACAACTATTCTTTGGAAATTTCCATTAGTTAAACTGATATTAACATTATTACTGACTGTTCCAGCATCATGGCTTTTTGTAAAATTGCCTTTGAACAATGCTCCACTTACTTCATTGCTGTTAAAGTTGTTGTTAGCATTTGTTTTGGCTGTATTGCTTTCAAGTGTTGTGATTTCAGACTTTGCTGTGGCAAAATTGTTTTTGATAATGTTAAAATTATCTCTAAATCCTTGACTGTTGTTGTCTTGCCCAGCCACTGGGTAAGTTGCGTCTATGCTTGTTGAATCTATATCACTCATTTTTTTATATCCTACTTGTATTTATTGTTATACATTGTATTGATAGTTAGGAAAGAGCACGTATTGATCCGCACTATTGCCTTCAGTTCCAGATATTAGATATCTATCAATTTCAAAATTTATATTTTTAATATCAAACCCACTGTTTTTCACTGCCAAAGCAATGCTTTCACTGGTGCCTGGCTTACAATAACACAGAGGTACTGCTGTGGTGTAACCTATGGCAGAAACACTCTCGCCTTGTGCTGTTTTCATCCAAAGTGGTAACATTCCTCCTTCAGACACTCCTAGTGATTTTATGTTGTCTCTCATGTTAGATATGTTGCTGATGTATCTCAGTTCGTCATCACTCATACTGGCTTTAAGCAAAGTGGTGTCAACTTTGATCACAGAATTTTTTGGTCTGAATCTAAATGGATCACCGTTCACTTGTTCAACACTTCCAATTAATAGGTCAGGTCCTGACTGCATATCGATAAACAATTCTCCCTGAGGAACATCCACTAATAAACGTCCTGTTCTAGCAAAAATTTCTAAACTGGTTCCTACTGCTGAAACAGATAATTGTGATCCTGCTTGTACAAATATTGTGTAGGCAGATCCACCCACATTTAATTTGGTTGAATCATCTGTAACTTCTAACTGGGTTTGATTTACTTTGATTTTGTTTTGTGCCCTAATGTCTATTGTTTTTCTTGTTGTGCCATTCTTTACATCTCTTGTGTCCACTATTTCAGCATAGACAACTTCGTAAGCAATATTATTTGTTCCTGGGTACTTGGCAACTGCTGTTTTGATTTCACCAAAATTGAATCTACATCTTTTATGATGACTGGAAACTGCTGTGACATAATGACCTATAACTTTCTTTTCAATTCCAGCATACACTAACATTTTCATTGTTTTTTGTAAGCCAAACGCTGAGTCATTTGGTCTGTAAATTTTATCAATACCAAATATGTTTGGATTACTAATAAAGTCTCTAAAGTATTCTCTTTGATTAGGTTTGAGTAAAGGTTGGACATACAAATCTGTAAATGTTTGTGTTACATCTGTATCAACAAATAATGAGAATGTTTTTTCAACAGAACTGAATCCAAATCTATCTTGTGCTCTAACTGTAAATGTGTAACTTTCGTCCACAGTGGTTGTACCACCATCTAGTGTTAAACTATTATTGTCAAATGATGTTATTCCTGGCAACGAATCTTCGCTGTACAATCTAACGTTGCCTACAATTTCACCATCCAATGTTAAACTTAATCCTGGTGGAAGTGATCCACTCATTAACAAATATTTCATTCTAGCATCTGATACTGTGCTTTGAGCATCTAATCTCAAATGACTGGTTAAGTTTGCTTTGAGTGTGCCTAAATTAGAATCAGTAATCCAAGTGATTGTACTGTCAACTTCTCCTAATACTTTAACTGTAAAAGTTTTTGTTGCTGTGGGTTCTGTGTCTGTGCTGTTAAGTAAAAAGTTTTTGCTATAAACTTCATTTTCAAATGCGGCAATACTGATATTTTGTTCATTAACAAAAGAGTCTTGTAATGGAATATTCAATATCAATTTTTCTAATGCTGTGGCATTGGCAATATTTTGAAGTGCTGGTTCTCCTTCTGCTAAAATGGATTGAATATCATCTATAACATATTCGTTAGCACCTATATGCAGTGTTCTGCCTTTGTATTTGTCTTTGGATATTCTATTGTAAACAAATATTTCATTGCTGGCTCTAACAATTTCTGTTTGAATACCGTTTTTATAATCACTGGCATCATACACTGTGCCTGTGTACACCAATAAATCTTCTGATTGTAAATTTCTATTAAGTGTTAAAAGATCATAATCTTGATCATCAGTATCAACCTGTAACACTGTGTACTCTTGATTATTGATTACAATTTTTTGATTGATCAAACTTTCAGCATCATCCAAACCATCATCTGTTCCCACTGATAATTTTTTAATTTTTAATTTGTCTCCACCTTGTTGTTGATCTTCATACGGTGTAATGTTGACTGTGACCAAATCTGAACCTATGCCGGCTCTCACAGCACTGATTGTGAATTTGTATTCTTTTGTGACAGCAGGTTGATAAGGCACTCTGCCTGCTATTTCTCCTGTGTTTGGGTCCAATGTCATTCCTGGTGGCAGTGTTGATACAGAGTTGTCATCATTCAATCTCTCTTGAATATAACTCACCCGTCCTGGCACAGTGTTTGGATCATACAGTTCTAAAAATATGGTTACATAATTGTTGGCTCTTTTGTATCCTAAATCTGCAGGGGTCAGCCATTGTGGAGTTCGTAAGAATGTTCCATCTGATGTGAATATGCCTGTCCCCACCTGCATGATGGTGTTGTCTGCTCTTAGGAAATCGTCTCCTACAACAAATATCTTAAACATTCTTTGTGCTGTGCTATCACCGTCTGTGACATTAACAGTAAAATTATAAAAACGATTTAATTTTCTTTGAGTTCTTGTGCCAACTTGAGCATTGTATAATTCAGAATATTCAACAACATCAAAATAAAAACTTCTATTGGCAATCGATCCTTGTAAACCAAAATCAAATGGCGCTGACGCATAATCGTTGGAATCATAATATCCTGTGCTACTCAAAATGTCCAGTGCTAAGATAGGATCCACAATGCCTGTAATTTTTCCTGTTTTAGACAGTGTCAATCCAGGTGGTAACTCTCCTCCACCTTCTGGAATGTAATATTCTAAAGTAGTGTTGGCACTTAAATCTGCGTCAATGGCTTCCAACTGATAATCCACGTATGAACTGTCCAATATGAACAATTGATTGTTTTCACCTATGTCAAGTGTGCCAGCAGGTGTAACCCAGTTGGGTGCATCTGCTCCTTGTATCGCAACTGTGAATGTTCTATCTTGTATTCTTGATTGATGAGTGGCTCTTAAACAAAATTCAAATTGTGTGCTTCTACTCACTTGAAAAGGAGTACCTTTCAGTGTTTCACCTTCCAGTCTCAATCCTGGTGGAATTGTGCCTGCTATTGTGGTGATAGAGTCTGAACCTGATATGGGTAAATTTATTGTTACAGGTACCTTTTCTTGATATGTACCTAGATTGTACCCTGTTTGAACTGTCCATAAATCATGCATGATATAGGTATTTATCGTGAATTAATTTACTTAGATTGAACCTAAGTCTATGCCCTGTGCCGCTGGTGCTGTGATTGTGCCCATATTGACAGGATTGAATTGTTCCAACCACTGCATCAAGTTTTGTACAGGATTTTGTACAGATCCAAAGTCAAATCCTATCAAACTGTTGATGTCATCCACATCAACACCTTTGACCAAACCAATATAATTGTTGGCATTGATTGTGCCTACATTGCTGAAGTCATTGCCATCTGCGTTTAATGTTGCTGACAGTGTGGGATTAGATTCATTTGCCAGTGCAGAGTCTACAGTGATCACAGAACCAGCACCTGAAGTGACAGCACCATTTGTGCCTCTCACTTGAACCTGCCCTTGTGATCCAATTGGATTCAAAGAACCTTGATCTGTGGTGAACAG
>Ga0255768_10007192_pt1 | contig 10469 bp, 11 predicted proteins | sample 071ome_33_FD_179983 | JGI IMG/M metagenome (GOLD analysis project Ga0255768, IMG submission 179983) | Coastal salt marsh microbial communities from the Groves Creek Marsh, Skidaway Island, Georgia - 071412AT metaG (version 2) | ecosystem: Environmental > Aquatic > Marine > Intertidal zone >...
ACGGCGTATCAACTCGGCTCGCCGTATAAAGGCCAAACGAACGACGGCGCGTTTCGTGGCGGCAACGCGGCGGGTTTGTGGTTAATGGAAGCGACAACCGTAATCGGGCCGGCGTCCGGTGCAACGTTTGGAACCGGGACGGCAAAAATTAAAAAGGTTTCGGGAACGGCGATCGCCGACCATTCGCCGGGTTCGTCGACGGTGACGTCGACCGTTTACAATCTTTTCGAAAACTCGATCGGGATCGGTCGACGTTTCATTTGTTCACGAACGCTGGACGGCGAACTATGGGTGACAAACATTTGGGGACTAAAATCATCGATTTTATTCGAGCTTTCCGCGAATTTGTTGACGACGGACGCGACCGCCTCCGCGACATTCGACGATCAATTCGGCGACGGCGTCGAAAACGGCCAATCAACCGTTCCAACACTTAACAATTTGCCGGCTTCGTCGAATTATGTTTTCGACGGTTCAGCCGGGGCGAAAGGCGTGGCAATCATCGACGACCCGTTCGTCGCCGACGCGAACGCCGTCTATACGATTATTCAAATGGAATGTTCAACAGCCGCGGCCGGCGGTGGCGACGAAGGCGGCGGCGATCCCGGCGGCGGCGGTGGCGGGGTAACACCATAATGGGTTGGTTTCCGTGTTGTTGCGAAGGCGCGGGCTGCAACGTTTGTGATTGCTTTCCGTGTGGCGTCAAATTCCGATTGTCGGATGCTCCGACGTTTAAATGTTCGGCAAGCTATTTGACCGACGACGTGTTCCAGGGGGATTACGTCTATGCGAACGTGACGCAAAACACGGCGGGGTCGTGTATCGCCGAATATGTCGCCACCGTTGGAACCCAACCCGATATCACAATCCCGCCTGGACCGCCAGCCTCGCCGCCGTATTCGTGCGGAACGTGCGTCGTGTCGCCGGGTATTATGACCGTCCGTTTTGTTATTACGATTTACGGTCAATCAAATTGCCAGCCGCCGTGTAGCGACGCCGATTTCGGCGGCGCGAGCGTTTGCCAATATTGCGGCTTTCAATATGACGTGCGAATTTACGTCGAACCATTGATTTCGGGCAGCGTCACGCAAGACAACGAAGAATGGAACGCGATCGGGTATCAGCAAATCGGGCCGGATCGGTGCGACGACTACATCGCCGAATCGACTTCGCGGGGGTTTGCCGTTTGTCCAAACGACCCGGCGACGACGTACAAATTTCAACACCTCAATTTGGAATTGTGCGGCGGTGGGCCGATCCTTGATTTTTCCGACATTACGGCAACGCTTCTTCCAGTTGAAGACGAAAGAAATTCTTTAGGTGAAGATTGCGACGGCGTAACGGCTGGTTGTCGTTGTTGGTGGCAATTCAACCCGGTTTCGCCGCAAACGCCGCCGTGTACTCCAACGACCGACGCGTCGTTCGTCAATTGCATTGACGCGACCTGGGGTTCCAGTTGGCAGAATACCGATTGGGACGAAGACGGCACAATTCCGTCGACCGATGGTTGGTGGTTTACGGGCCTGGATTGTACCGACTTTAATAATCTAACTTTAAAATCCACCGACGACCCGGCTGGCGATTATATTCCTTGCAATTGGTCGCACAGGTATTTATTTGACAACGGAACCGATCGTTTATTTGTTGAAACGTATTTATTTGTTCATCAAGCTAGTAGTATTTTACTCGGAAATTCTGGGGCATGTTGGGACACTAAAGGCCATGGATGCACTGCTATCAATTCGTGGATTCAAGAGGATGTCGCATTAGCAACGTACGCGCAAAATAAATTTCATTTGCAAATGTGGTGGTATCAAATTCCAGTTCCGACCGGATTGTTCGGCGCACAATATGCCGTCAATGGCCGGTACGAATGGTTAAGCCAAAACGATTTCGCATTGTCCGACATTTGGACGAACGGCGCGGTTGCCGCCAATCCTTTAAAACCATTCGCGGCCGTGGCCGGCTATCAGACAGCGTCAAACCCATGGATGGCAAATTGCTCAACTGGCGGTTATTCGCAAACGATGTGTATTTTCACGCCGGTCGGTTCGATAACGTTCCCGACGACGCGTCCCGAAGAAATGCACTGCAAAAGTTTGCACACAATCCCCGACGTGACCATTTCGCCCGTCGCTTGCCCGCCGTAGGTTTAACCATGGACGACGAACAAAAGAAAATCGAACTTCAAAAGCAATACGACGCCTATCGGGCGATCGTAAAAAAACAACGCGATTTGAAAGCCGACGGCGAACGCATAATCGACGAACTAGAATCGCAAGGCGTGACGTCGGAAACCGACGTCGAACGCCTGGAAGGTTTGGGCGACCTAGTTCACGCGACGTTGAAAAAAGTCGGCGTGACCGAAGAACGATTCAAAAAAATCATGGGTTTAAAAGAGTGTAATTGCAACAAGCGGCGACAACTCTTGAACCGGATTTTCCCGTTCGTCGGTCAGCGTGCGACATAATACGTCGTCGCGTTGCCGCGTTTCGTATTGGCAAGAGACTTGATTTCGATTTCCGTCGATTGGATCAGCGAATCGACGATTTCGTCGAGTTCCCGCGATTTCATTTTTGTTTTGCGAAGCAATACCGACCGCGAACAAATGTTTTGCTTGCTGGAAAACTCGGCGATGATTCCGCGAACGCGTTTTCGGTTTTGCGAAAATCTATCTTCCGCGACGATTTCATCATTCGCCCGGTTCACGAAATTTTCGATTGTGTGTCGCGTGAGTTCGCATCCCCAAAAAGCCGCGGCTTCGTCGACGATCGGGTTTTCGCAATCGCGGCTCGTTGCGTAGATCAACGCCAGTCGTTTCGCCTTTTCAATCGCACGAACCCAAATCGACACCGACGATTCGCTGGTGTATTGCCAGGAAACTTGATCGATTTCGGTGAACAGTTTTCCGGCTTCCGGCGTCGTTTTGATGATTCGCGGTTTTGGGTTGTAGTGATCCAAATCGCCGCCGATCTTGAAATCACGCCACCATTTAACCTGATCCAAAATCGAATCGGGCGGATCGGCCGCAACGATTTCACGCCCGCGAAGTCGCGGGCCAGTGTCGAAAATCATTAGTCGGGCCGCGAAACCGTCCGTCAAATGGCTTTGCGTGATTGAATCCCAAAAATGCTCGGAAACCGTCATTCCCAAAAACGACAAACACGGCGAATCGACTTTTCGGGATAGTTCACGACGCGAAAACGATTTGTGTTTCCACAACGTTCGGTTTTCGTTCCAAACTTCCAAAAGCATGTCCTGAACGGCGTTCATATGTGCGCCGCCGACGTCGCTTCGCGTCTTGCGAAGAAACCGCCCGAATTCGTCCCACAAATAAAGTTTTTGCGGCGATTCGACCAAATCTTCGGCCATGGCGGAATCGCTCGTCACCTTTCCGCCGTAACAATCGGCCATGTCGGAACGTTGCAAAATGTTTTTGATGCACGTTTGCGGCGCTTGTTTGCCGCCGCCAGACGGAGCCAACGCGACCATAAACAGATTGGACGTGATCCCGTCGATCGACCGAATCTTTCGCATTATCAAAACCGATTGCAAAGCGATCGCACCGACAAGCGAAAGAATTCGATTCGGTATCGGGTTTTGGTCAAGCATATAATCGGCAACTTCACCAACCAAACCCGGCACGTCAAATAAATGTTCGGGGAAACCTTCCGGCGTCCGTTTTTGAAATCGCGAAAGAAATTCGTCCAAACAAACGTTGAATTCGCGAAGTTCGTCGGGTTCGGCTTCGACGGCCGAATGTTGAATTTGCGTTTCCGTCGATTCAAGCAAAAACCCGTCATTTTCGCCGCGTCTGGACAACGCCGATTCGATTTTGTGTTCCAATTCCTTTTCCGACCATGGCGGCACGCACGCGGCGTTCCAGCGTTCCAGAATGGAAAACGCGGTTTCGGGCGGCAGCATGAAACCATTGACCAGACAACACGCAAGACGAAACGTTGCGCCGTGGCCGTCGTTGCCGGAAACGGCCGCAGGGAACGCTTCGGCGTATCGCGTCGCCCGTTCGACGATCTTGTCGGATGTTTGTTCGTCACGCGTCACGGCCGATTCTGGGGCGTTGTACGCGGCGAAATAGCGGTTCGATAGGTCGGCCAACGCGTCGTCGCATGTTTTGACGGTTTGCCCGACCTGGATCGCGTTTCCGGTCACGGTGAAATAGCGGCCGCGTTGATAGATTTCGACGCATCCGGTTTCAACGTTCGCCCGACGGCCGCGACCGCCTGGAAGCGTTCCCCGCGTGAATATCTTCACGCCATGGCCGGACGGCGAAAACTCGGCGTATGAATCGAATTCGGCCAGGATATCCAACGCCCAATCGGACATTTGCCCGTCGACGATGCAATCGTCGATATCGATTCCGACAAAATCATCCGTGTCCGAAAACACGAAACCAATTCCGTCAAACCCGCCCGCGGTGTAAATTTCGACGGCGTTGTCGAACGTCGACCAGTGGGCCGGATCGACCGACGACGCCTTTTGACCGTTCGTCCGATATGGAACCTTCGTCGGTTTACCGTTGCCGCGTTTTTCGAACTTCCACAAAACCCACTGATTGACCGCCCGCAATTCGGCCGGGATCGTTTCAAAATTCAAATCCATTTTTCCATTCCGTAAAAATTAACGTTTGCCGCGCCTGTAACGTTCGCGGCTTCCGCACGCCATCGGTTCGAAATAAGCGTGTGTTCCATCAATTACAATTCCGCAGCCCAACACCGGGCGACGCGGAAACGGTCGGCCGTATGCGAAGGCGTAGGCGTCGCAATCGATGCCGCAGCCAACCGACAGCCCAAACACGCGATCGCGTTCGGTCGTCGAAAACTTCGCAAATCCGGCCGTGTGTATGTGTCCCATGACAACCGACGTTCGTTTTTCTTTCGCACGTTTAAACGCCGCATCGTCGCCACTTGATCCGGTTCCGTGTTCGTACAACACGCCGTCGAACGTGTGCGAAAATTTCCATTTCCAGCCCGGCGAATTCCAAACTTCGTTGTATGTTCGCAAATAGCGGTCAGGAATCCCCGCTTTTCGCGCCCGACGATAGTGTCGTTCGTCATGGTTTCCAATCGACACGGTCGCGTCGGGAAACGCACGAACCCAGTCGACCAGCATTTCGGCGGCAAGTTCGCTTTCGCGTTCCGCCGAATGGCCGTTTGGGTCAATGTCCCAAAAACTAAGCGCGTGCAAATCGACAATGTCTCCCGCAAAATGGACCGCTTCAACGTTCCAGGCGTCGAACGTGTCGCGAATGAATTCCAAGTAGCGGGGGTGGGTGAAAGGCAAATGAAGGTCGCCAATAATTCCAACGATCATAATTGAATCCGTCCATTTTTGTTTGTTTGTGTCCATACTAAAACAACAATTTTTGATCCAATCGACGGGCGATCGTTTCGCAATATTCCTCCTCGATTTCGATTCCGATTGCCCGTTTTCCGCATTGTTTCGCGGCGATTAAAGTCGAACCGGAACCGGCGAACGGATCGAAAATCGAATCGCAAACATTCGGTTCGATAATCGATTCGATCAGCCCGACGGGTTTTTCGGTCGGGTGAAACGTGTTTCCGGTTCGGTCAAAATTGCGAACGTCCGGCGTTCGCTTTTTGAATTCGTGACATGTTCCTGGCCAAAATGCGATTGCCTCCCAAATGCGGCCGTGTTCGTGTTGTAGGTCGCCCAAAGAATGAACGTTTTTAACCCAACACAAAAACGACTTCGGCTTCGGCAATTGCGGCAGGTTATCCCAACGACAAAACGAATAAACGCCGCGGCTCGATTTCGAAATTAACTTTTCGACGAAGTCGACCGGAAACGCGTCGTCGTTTGCGATTCGTTTTCGTTTTACAATCGCCTGCTTGTTTCGCCACCGCATCCCATACGGCGGATCGGTGATCGTCAACTCGAAACCGTTTTCGAAGGCGTCGGCCATGTCAAAGGCGTCGCCGTGGTAAAGCGTGATTCCGTCTGAGCAATCACAAATCGATTTGGAACACCGAAAACAAATCATTCGTCGCCGTCCATTCGATAACCAATCCGCCACAACGCCCGCGCGATATCCGCGGCCGATTCTTCGACGGGTTCCTCGTCCATGTCCCAAAATGCCGCGTGAAGCATTTCGTGAATCAGAATTTCCAGCCGTTCCTCCCCGCGGAGGTTGGACCGAATCCGAATCGCTTTCGCCCGTTTCGTTGGTGCGTCGCATTGTCCGCGGTCGTTGCCGTCCAGCAGCGGCAAAAAACGCAACGACCAGAAACGATTGCGGATTTTGATTCGGTCCAACATAACACGCGTCCGTTTGTGTCTATCGGTTTTCAATCATAAGTTTTGCCGTTTTCTGATCGATTCCAATCCGTTGCGCGGCCAAATACCATTCCCAACCGCGATCTATCAAAAAAAACAAATCTGTTTTTGGATCTCCAGACAATTCAGAAATTAAGCCTTTGTAAGTGTCAACCTCCCAATTTAGTAAATGTGACACGGTGCAGACGTGCGGGTTTTTACGGTAAACGTTGCGAAGTGATTGGATTCGTCGGGCGATCCAGCGATCGCACAATTCCCGGTCGTCGTCCGACATTGGACCGCGTCGTTCTTCGCCGGCGATCGCCGATAAAACACGCGGTTCGGTTTTGTCCGTTGGTAGGCCGGTCGCGTCGATCCAAACGTCGTTGTTGTCAAAATGGCAGTTCATCGATTGAGACTCCGTTCATTGAAATAATTTCACCATCGAACATTCGCGCGGCTTCGTCCACGAAGTCGCTCATTCCGCCTTCCGTGTCAAAAGGTTTGGTCGATGGAATGTCCGCCGAAAATGTCGCCGACGTTACACGTTGATATTTGCCGTCGGGTTCTATTTCGATCGTGTCCGGCTTCCGCAAGAAACCCGCCTGGGCGATTTTGACGGCTTCCGCGGCCGTGCGGGGGCATGGAACACCACAACGTTCGTCCCACCATTTCACCGCCTTTTTGCGTGCGAATCCGGTATGCTCGCAACAAATCCATTCGGACACCGTGTCGTTGAATCCGATCGAATAATCGACGCGAAGCGTTTTCGGTGCGTCGGGATTGCCGCGTTTTTCGTGGACGTGATACCAAACCGCGCGAACATGGCCGGTTCGCGGTTCGCCCGAAATGATCGCGAATTCGGTCGGTTTCGCGTCGTGTTTGATTTCTGGCGGCGGGAATTGAGTATTACAACGCGAACACATTTCGAAATCCGTCAAGCAAATTTCGAAACATTTTTGACAAACCTTAGTTTTCGATTGCGTTCGTTCGATCGCCTTTCCGTTCTTGGAATCACGCGGAACAATTTCGACTTGATCGACCGGGCCGTGTCGTTCGACGTTTTGGGCGAAATCCAAAATCAAACAATTCGATTTCGATTCGTGAAGCCGGAAGCCACGACCGACCATTTGATAATACAAACCAGGCGAAAGCGTCGGCCGAAGCATAGCGACACAATCAACGTTCGGGGCGTCGAAACCGGTCGTCAAAACGTCAATGTTGACCAGATACCGAACGTCGCCGTTTTTAAAGGCGTCCAAAATATCTGCACGAACGTCCGCGTCCGTGTCGCCGTCCAAGTATTCGACCGAATCGCATTTTTCGGCTAATTGTTCCGCGACCATTTTGCCGTGATATTTTCCCGACGTGAAAACCAAAACCGAATTTCGGTCGGCGGTGCGTGCGATGATTTCTTCGCTTGTTGTCGCGACCAATTCTTGGTTTCCGGTCAAATGCGATTGAAGTTCCGACGCAACAAATTCACCGCCGCGGACCGAAACGCCTTCCGAATCGCATTTCGCGGCAGTTGCTTTAGACGTCAATTCGCAAAGGTATTTTTGCGCGATCAATTGTTTGACGCCGACCGAATAGCAAATTTCGGTCAAAATGTTTTCTTCGCCGCAAACCATTCCGTCTTTCAATCGATACGGCGTCGCCGTTAGGCCAATCACGCGAACGTTTGGGTTTACGATTTGGGCGTCGGCAATAAACCGCCGAAACATCCCGTCGCCTTCTGTCGGAATCAAATGCGCTTCGTCGACGATTATCACGTCGCGACTTCCGATTTCGTCCGCCCGGTTGTAAACGGACTGAATACCGGCGACCAAAACGTCGTGTTCCGTGTCGCGGCGTTTCAATCCGGCCGAATACACGCCGACGTCGATCGTCGGTTGTAGCGACCGGATTTTGTCGGCGGTTTGTTCTAGAAGTTCCTTCCGGTGGGCAAGCAAAACGACGCGGCCATTCCAAGCGACCGTGTCCAGCATAAGCCGCGCGATAACGATCGATTTTCCCGCACCTGTCGGAAGTTCAACGCATGGGTTTCCGTCCGACGTTCGGACGTAATCCCAAACGGCTTCGATCGCTTCGGTTTGATACCAACGCGGCGAAATTGTTGTTTGTGTCATTTATTCCATTCCGATAATGTCACGAATCAATAGCGACATGCGTCGAAACGTTCGCGGGCCAACGTCCAACGCTTCGCAAATTTCCTCCGGCGTGCGACCGTCGAGCAACATGCGAAACGTTTCGACTTGCGTGTCGTTTTCCAGTTTTGAAAAAACGTCTTCGACGATTGCCAACACGTCGGGAAAATCGTCGGTGGTGGCGGGGTCGCCCATATAAAGGGCCAAACCCGTCGCCGAAAACGTTTTTGACGTTTCGAGCCAAGCCGTTTTTTGCGACCTGAATCGAAGCAAATTCAGCGTTAGTTCTTGACGTGCGTCGTCCATGTCGACGCCAAACATCCGCGACAAACGGGCCGCGCGATTGTTAATCCATCGTTCGTAGCGTTCGACCAAATCCATTCGTCGACCCGTCCGTTTGCGGTTGTTTGTGTCTTTAGCGTTTCCACGGTGGAACGCTGGAAGGATCGCCAGACGCGGCTGGCATTGGTGCGGCCGTCGACTTCGCGGAAAACGATTTGATTTCGTTTCGCATTTCGCCAGTGTCCGCCCGTTTTTTATTAACGATCGCAATCGTTAGCGGGATGTTCTGAAGTTCTGACGAATCGTTCGGCGTGTAAATGCCGACCGCCTGGCAAATTTCGCTGAGTCGTTGCCGCGAAATTTCAACGGCGTTTTTGGACGGATTGTTCAGGTTCAAACGTTCCCAAATATTCCGCCCAGAAAATTCGCCTTCCAAAATCTGAAAGGTCAGTTCCAGATAGCTACCGTTTCCCGATCGCGTCGCCTTTTCGGCCGTGTTCGTAATGGCCGCCGTATAGTTACCATTGGGCAACGGCTCGAATGATTTGGTCGGTTCAAATTCGCGTGCGTCAAATCCTGTCAATTGCATGGTTTCAAATCCTTTTTGGTTTAGTTGTAAAAATTCGCAAGTGGTTCCCACGACAACGGCAATTCGTCCGGTAACGCCAAACGGTTTTTGGCGATACACGTCGGCTTCGCCGTCGTTCGTAAAATGCGTTCGCCGCCGCCGACGGCTTTGACGGTCGTTTTGCCAAACGACCCGGTCGTTTCTTTCGTGAACGTTTTAAAGTTCGCGAAAAACACTTCGTCGCACCATTCGACGCAACGGGCCGAAATGATTTTGTGCAACTTCGGCGCGTAACGGTCGTAGTCGGAATGTTCCGGGTCCGCGAACCGTTCCGCGCGAGCGTGGGCCAATAGAATGACGTGCATTTTTCGATTTTCGCGAAGCCAGTCGCACGCGTTCAGAAATTGGTCGAACAGCCGGGCGGCTAGAACGTACCCTTTCCCATATTCGCCCGACGCCTTTTCGATCGATTCGACGCGTTGTTCGCTGCAAATCTGATCGTGGATAAGGCGTTCCAACCAATCGACCGTGTCGACGACGACCGTTCGGAATTCGTGTTCTTCTTCTCCCAATTGGCCGAGGTCGTCCAAAACTTCGTTGAACGAATTCGGTTTGGGGAAATGCGGAACGTCCAAGTCGTCGATCCCGTCTTCGGTCGGTATGAAAACCGGCTTCGGCGATTGTGCCGCCAACGTCGATTTGCCAACACCTGGAACGCCGACGACCATCATTCGACGACATTTGTTTTGTCGTCCGTTTAATACGTTCAACATGTCGAACCCCCGATCGTTGCCGCCAACACTTTCGAAAACGCCGTCAACGAAATTTCGAATCGAACGTCGTCGCCGTTTGGCAAATGGGCGACGATTTTCACGCGTTCCGGCGTCGACTTTTTAGCCGGCGCCGATTTCACGGTTTCCGCCGATTTGTTTTTCGTTACCCGTTTCGTGACCGACGACCAACTCCGGGCGTCGTCCCAACATAAAAGCGTTTCAATGCTGCAACGCGTTGTCGGTTCGCCCGTTTTCGGGTCGAACGCTTTAATGTCACCGGTCGCGATTGGAATTCGGAACGACGCACGATTTCGATTCAATCGCCGTTCCGCCTCCCGAACCGTGACCATTTCGCCCAGGTCCAACGGTAGATTTTTTTGCTTCATTTGATCCATTCCGCAAAAA
>Ga0255768_10007195_pt1 | contig 10468 bp, 21 predicted proteins | sample 071ome_33_FD_179983 | JGI IMG/M metagenome (GOLD analysis project Ga0255768, IMG submission 179983) | Coastal salt marsh microbial communities from the Groves Creek Marsh, Skidaway Island, Georgia - 071412AT metaG (version 2) | ecosystem: Environmental > Aquatic > Marine > Intertidal zone >...
GTATTCCTTCTCGGTTACATAGTAGGAGTTGAAATTGGTTCTTAATACAACAGAAGTACATCTGGATTCCACTCGGATTCCAGATAAACGGGACCGAGCACTTCTTGAAACCCTAGTCGGCGACGTCGATCGTATCGATGAAGTCGTCGCTCTTCTCTGCCCCTATGATGCTCATAAGATCATCGTAGAGGCGGATGAAGAGTATGCCTCTTCTTTAGCTGAAGAGTTCGGGGATGCAGAAGTAGTAAGTCTTGGTGAATACTTGGCGGGAGTAGAAGATGCCGATAGCTGATTTTAGAATGACCGAAAAAGTGATGTGTGCGGGTATACCGATTACCACTTTCCTATCAGAAGATAGAAACTTTATTTTCGTTTCCGTAACGGATCTGGTAGAACAGCTATGCCTTCATCTCGAGCCTGAGGGTTACGAGATCCATCCGTTCACGCTTTATGATAATCTGAATCGTGGAACAGAACATCTCTGCATCAACTTGGAAGAGGTCGCTCGTTTATTACGAGAAGCTGATACAAAGCCTGAATATCAAGATGATCTAGATGATTTCCGTGACAAATTTTTCCATGAAGTAATGACGTTCTGGAATCGTTTCGAACCGGCAGCTGCAAGCCTGGGTATTAAAGAAGCTCTGGCAGTAGTCGATACACGCATGACCTACTTCAGCGAGAAGCTAGGCCTTCCAGCCGGCCCTGTACTCGAGTATATCTATGAATGTCTCGGTTATGATCAGATTCCTTCGGTTGCAGAATTGACTGCAGAAGAACATGGTTTCATGACGGTCGCTAAGATGAATCTCGTATCGCATATCTCCGAGAGTATCGATATCGGCGTACAGCCGTATGAAGCTCTTCGTCGTGCGACGGAAGAGATGGGTCCGGGTCTTAGAGAATTCGGTAATGCGGTCCGCGGCCTGGCGACAGTCTAGCACCCTCCTTAAGCAGGGTCCTGAAACCTGTTATAAGAACTACGCAGTAACCTTTTAGGAGTATCAATGCGTAAATATCTACAGAGTGTAACCGTAGTGGATTTCTACGGAGCACCTATCTATACCGGATTCGATGAAGAATCCAATAAGTTCGTCGTCCCTCTGAAGCATATCGTGGAAGATCATCTGGGACTGGACTGGGAGACGCAGCGTGAGAAGGCTAAGAGTTCTGACCTGTACAATCCTATCGTAGTAACCGGTAAGAGTTTCCTAACGGATGAATTCTTGAATGACTGTGCTCTCCTGGCGTCCGAATTAAGTGCGGCGCGTGATATGGAGATCAATCCACAGGATATCTTCTTGCCTAATCAGGGATACGTATGCCTTCCTCTGGATGAGCTTAACTTATTCCTATGTCAGATTAACCCTAATCGTATTGCACACGAAAATACTCGTGAGAATCTTCTTCGTTACCAAAAGGAATGTATGATCGTTCTTCACGATTACTGGCTATACGGTGCTGCTGTTAACCAGCGAGAGATCCCATCTATGATGGATTCACAGGCGCGTCCTGAAGATCTCTCTCCGCGTTACTACAGTACTGGACGACTAGAGCGTGCAGCTAGTCGATACGCCAGACATACCAACGATCAAGGTAATACCGAAGTAAGCGGCGAACACGTCATGAATTTCGTTAAGACTGCCATTTTCCAGATCATTGATATCGACGATGAAACTTGGGATGATCCTCGTGGTTATATCGAATATATACTGGCATTTATGGAGCGCGCAGCTTCAGACATCCTCTTAATGTGTATCGATCGTGATATCGATCCCATGGAGTTAACGGAAGTAGTGGAGAAGAATCTGATCCATTGCTGGGAGAATATGGGTAACTCTATTCTATCCGTACAATCACCATACGCCGCATTTCCTGGAGCAGGAATCGGTGCAACGAAAGAACTAGTGGAGTAATTATGCAAATCGTTGACGTAACTGAAGTAAATTTCTACAATGATCCTATCGCCCTTATCGTGGCGGAGGATAATGTTCCTCGCGTAGCGGTTGCTCAAATCCTAGGCAACCTAGGTCTTTCTATTGAAGAGCATGATTGGATCGAAGGGGATGAACGCGTACCGACCGAGATGATCGAAGGTTCTCTAATGGTAGAGATCGAAGGTCTTACAGGTCTGCTGTACTTGATCAACAACGAAGATGTAAACCCGGTATTCCAGGAAGATCTTCTTAAGTATCAACGTGAGTGTACTCGTGCACTTCGTGACTATTGGGTGAATGGTGTTGCGGTTAACCGTCGTGAGAAACCATCTGATGTCACATCTCAGTTCAAAGATGCCCGTGCAGTATCTCGTCCGGCATTGGTTAAGGCGAGTGCCCGCTATGCGCAGGGTAAGGGTGACTTGGAGCCTGATCGTATCTTCGATCGCGCTCTGAAGACTTGCTATGAGCTAATCGGACTGGAGCCGCTAGCGGAAGATGAAAAGCTGAGTGGGACGGAAGCCTATTACCTAGCGTTCGTAGAAGAAACGTACGCGAAATGTATCGACCACTGCACTAAGTGGCGTAAGGCGCCTGAGGACATTGACGCATTCGCTCGTGAACATGTTAAGCAGCACATGACCGATATCGGCCAGAACTTCTTAGCTATGTCAGGAACCGTCCCTAGCAGCTTGTACGCTAGTTAACGATTTCTTTGAGCTTAGGCGAAGGTCTAAACTTGGGAATCCTTCTCGTGGGGACTTGTATAACGTCTCCCGTCTGGGGGTTCCTGCCTTCTCGGGCTTCACGTGTCACGGTATAGAATGACCCGAGGCCTGAGATAGAAACCTCTCCATTGTTAATACATTGGGCTAGATACGCGAATAGATCGTCGACGATACGCTTGGCAGAGGCCTTACTGGCCACGTCAGCGTGCTCGGCGATATACTCGATGAGTGATGCTTTATTCATTTAAGTTCTCCTTTAGATAATGATATTTTAATACATAATTCTTTAGGCGGGCATTGGGAATTTTATGGACAATCTAATAGTAGTAATGCACGGTACGGAAGACCGTATTCCTAGACCTTACTCGTACACGGCCGAAGCCCTGGACGAGATGAATCGCCTGACAACGGGCCAAGTTTTTTATGCCGTCGCACGGGCCAATAATAAGCGTCCGCATCAATATCCTCGATGGATCTCTTTTCGTAATCATCGTGGTGAATTTGAAGCAGTTCGAGGAATACTCGAATCTATGGCCAGCGACTTAGAGAAACTAAACGCGGTTGCCGACTGGTTGGGTGAGGAAAAATTCGGTTAAATAAAGATTCTCAGATTTGTTATAAGTACTATGTAATAAGCAATTTTGCTTTAATTAATCTGAGGATGTCGAAATGACTGATAAGAAAGAGAATAAGGGGGAACTATCGTTCGTCCAAAAATGTGTTAATGCTGTCAAATCCGGAGCTGAATTCCTTTGGAAGAAAGTAAAGGCGGCAGCAAACTGGTGTAAGAACAATAAGGTCGCTACGGCCTGTATTGCCATTACAGCAGTCGTTCTGGCAGCGATCGCTTCTGCAGTAAGTACGTACAATAACAGTCCGTATAATTCTGTAGAAGCTCGTACAGAGCGTAACAATCTACGCAATAACTATTGGCGTAGACGTAATCGTGCTGAGCGTGATTATGCAAGAGCTCGTCAGAAGGCGGAAGCTGCATTCTCTCGAAGCCACTTAGATTCTGAACTACAGTTAGAGTCTGAGGAACTTGAAGCAGAGATCCTGCTTGAGGAAGGTCTTGAAGAGAATGCTAACGCTTACGCGATGGCGTAGCTATACTTGGCGGGTCGGGGAGACTCGCCTAACCTCAACCTTTAAGTAGCAGAATGGATATGTTCATTAGAAAAATAAAAACTCTTGTCTTACGGGCTTGGCGCTTCATCCGTGGAATCTTTGTAAAGGAAGATGCAGTCCCGGCGTACAATGAAGAAGCTGAGCGTGAGGAAGTAGAGTCATGGACTGAGTCAATAGGAAATGGACTCAATGATTTCAAAGAACGGATTCAAGAAGCTATACAGATCGCTAAGTTGGAAGCTATTATCAATGGCGAAGACGTAGAGGATCTAGACTTCGAAGTGGAGTTGGTACCGGCATGAAATATTTCTTGCTAGCATTGGTACCTTTAACGGGACATACCGGACCGATATATGATGTAGCGCCTCTTGGGGAAGCAATATATCACGAATCACGCGGAGAACCACTAGTCTGTAAGATAGTGACTGCCCAGTCAATCCTTAACCGAGTTGACCAGGACAGATTTCCGAATACGGTAGAAGAGGTAGTACACCAGAAGACGAAGAAGGATGGGATTTGGGTATGTCAATATTCGTATTATTGCGATGACATTTCTGATGAACTTTCTGAACCTGCTTCTAGGTTAGACTCATATGAGATCGCTGCTATGACACTTATGGCAGATATACCCGATCTAAGCAATGGTGCAGACCACTATTACGCTTACAAGAAAGTCAAGCCTGATTGGGCGGATGATCTTGAAGATAGCTTTATATGCGGAAAACACCGATACGGGAGGTTAGAATGGTAACTCCGGCATTAGTAATGGACGTCGATCAAGTTCTGCTTGACTATATATCTCGTTTACGCGATTACTTTAATGCAACCTATGACCGAGACGTCAGACGGACTACGCCCACGTGGGATATGACCGAATGGCTGGGTCTGGATGATCCATCACAAACTCAGGCTGTTATAGATGAGTTCGCTACAAACTGGCAATTTGGTACGCTTGATGCGTTCCCAGGCGCCGACGTAGTTCTACATGACATCCGCCTACGCTTAGGTATGAAACTGGTAGCTGTTACGGCATGTGGACGCAACCTTGCGACTCAAGCCTTACGTAAGGCCAATCTGTTCCATCGCTTCGGAGATATATTCGAAGAGATCCACTTTGTGGAATATACGGAAAGTAAGTACGACGCTTTCGTCGACCTTAATGGTAGATACGATATAGCCGCCGTGGTAGATGATCGACCTGAAAACCTGATGGCTGCTCATGAGGCTGGGATAAGAAATATCATCCTAATGAAGCAGAAGCATAATATCGACTACCGTAGTCAGTTCGTCTCGACATCTGACTGGTATGAGGTAAGGCAGGTAATATATGATCTACTCCCTTGAGTGGGTGCATGAAAATGTACTCGATAAATCGGTAAAAAAGGTTGAGGTAGACGGATATCGCATTAATGTGACATCAGTTCGTCTAAAGACCTTCGCCACAAAAGGTACTGAATGTATCTGCTGTGGAGTGAAAGGCACTCATTACAAGATCGACGGGGGTCCTTCTCAAGCGCATTTCAATCTGTATACAGATACAGGAGTGCTTTTGACCAAGGATCATGAGATTTGTAAGAGTCATGGAGGGAAAGACACGCTTGATAACATGAACCCGATGTGTTATCCGTGCAATAATCTCAGGGGCAATCGTGCCGATCTGGGAGGTTTCATCGCTGACTACCGGAAGCATGGACCTGCAGGATACCGACTTAAAGACGAGATGGTCGTTAAGTGGCCTGAGATAGAGGATCTGATCGCCGACCATGTAGCTCAATATGGTATAGATTCTCATCTGAAAAAGATATATGTCCACAGCATTACTAAGAAGCATAAGCGCGACGCTCTATTGGAATACTGTAAGGATATTGGCGATCATGTAGGGGAGAGGATACTAGGTTTACTTAGGGACTTCTCTCCTGCACAGCGTAAGAAAGTCAGAAGTATAGCTCGCTCTATACCTGAAGTTCATGCGCATTGGGAGGCTGACCGTCGGTCAGCCCTGGGAGGCCGGAAGGCCTGTGAGATGCATTACAAAGGAGGATAAACCTCATGGACAATCTCACCCACGTGACAGGTGCGTTTAACCTGTACCCAAGTGAAATGGTTTAACCATTCAATATCAGCAACAGAATCGTCTTGAGGGCGGGCCTTCGGGCCTGCCCTCACTTTCCATCGCTCAAGGAGTATAAATGAATGCACAACTAAAAGAATTAGAAAGTAGGCCATATCTGACGGTGGCATTTAATCGTAGATGCGATACTGTAGGTCAACTTCTTGAGGGGATCCACAACTTCGAGATTCAGAGAGGTCGGGATATCGCCGAGGCCGAAGCCGCCTACGAGAAGCATGTCTCTAAGAATTTCCTGACTCGTGCCCTTTCTCTTTTCGACCGGGCGATCATCGCTATGACGAATCTAGAGAGTTTCCTGGTAACCGAGGGTCTAATAGATCCTGTCTCGTACCCTAAGCATTATTCAGATGCCTTACGTGAACTGATAGTCGAGCCTACTCTTAAGCTCAAGATGCGCCATGTAAATTTACTGAATTGGGCACAAAAATTACCGTCAGCCTAAATCAAATCGAATAAAATACAGGTATAGCATGGAAAAATCATCTAAGAGAGAATTTCTCAAAGCCCGACTGGAAGAATATTCCAGTCGAGTTATTTACAGTACCAGTCTAGTATTTTTCGGAGTGATCGGTCTTACCTATCGCGAAGAAATCAAAGCTTTTCTGGGCCTTTAGCTCAATTGGTTAGAGCAGCGGACTCATAATCCGTTGGTTCCTGGTTCGAGTCCAGGGAGGCCCACCAACGCTTGCGTGTCAGAGTGGTTATGTAGTCGACTGCAAATCTTCGTACGCTGGTTCGAATCCAGCCGCAAGCTCCATTAGGAATTCTCATGAAAAAGTACAGATACGATAAGCGACGTGAGATGCGTCGACGTACCCGCGAGATCGCGCAGTACGATCCGGTATACGAATTAGCTCTTCGTTTAGCCGGGATGGGTGTGACAGGTATTCATTTATCTCCTGCTCGCGTAGCTCATCCTGGCGTATACGCTAAGGAGGTCATGAGATCCCTGGATGCCGTAGAAGAAGGTCGAGTGACTGCATATAAAGATCCGGTGAGTGAATTATGAAATACTTAGTATTTATATTGACCCTCAGTCTGTCTGGCTGCGATTCCTTCATAGAGAGTGCAGAGCAGGCGAAAGCTTGTCGAAATGCTCCTTGGGAGTATGACCTAGGAGACCTGGTTAAGTTCAAGCCTACGGGGGAGACAGTCAGGATCATACATCGATGGAATTACTGCCACTACAGTAAGGACAGACGAAGAGAATACTCTATACTTTTTCCGGGAGACTTGTCCCTAATGGTAAGGCCTGAAAAGTTAGAACCTCTTTAAGAATAAGCGCCTGTAGCTCAATCGGATAGAGCATCGGTCTTCTACACCGAGTGTTGCAGGTTCGAGTCCTGCTAGGCGCGCCAATTTGGAAATGTTATGAAATATTTAGTTTTACTACTTGCACTGTTCTCTATGAACTCCCATTCTACAGAACTGTTCAACACCTCGTATCAGGGTAAGTTATATATTAACGACATACACTGCCCTACATTACCGGATCGTCTAACTGAACCCCTCATCGGTAAAGAAGTGAAGGCCGTAAAGGCAGAGGGGTCAACTACTCTAGTCTACTTAAAGTCTGGAGCAGAGGTCGTAAGCCTCCCGGGATGCTATGTTAAGTGCAAAAGGACGAAGAGTGAATGGAATTAATAACCTGGCTGAAGATTCAGTGGGATAAGTTTCATAGTGCTCCAGGGATCATGGAGCTTGAGAAAGGACGTTTCTACGTCATCAGGGAGAATGGAGAAAAGCTTCACAACATGTACTATCATCATGCAAAGAAATATGTAGACATGACTTGGGGGAAAGTTTTCCATAAAAATTCTGGTAAATTAGTATACCAGAACGTGCAAAGTTATTTAACGGATTAAACTATTCTCAATGTAAGCGTACATAGCTCAGCTGGTAGAGCACCGTCCTTCCAAGTCGGATGTCGCGAGTTCGAATCTCGCTGTACGCTCCATAGTCCGGTAATTCAGTTGGTAGAATAGCCGACCGATAATCGGTATGTCGCTGGTTCGAATCCAGCCCGGACTACCAAGGCAAGGTACCAAAGAGGTCAACTGGATCGCGCTGTAAACGCGACGCGAAAGCTTCGTAGGTTCAAATCCTACCCTTGCCACCAAATTTAGGACTGGTAGCTCAGCTGGTTAGAGTGCCGGCCTGTCACGCCGGGGGTCGCGGGTTCGAGTCCCGTCCAGTCCGCCAGATGCGGGGTAGCGCAGTTGGTTAGCGCGATGGACTCATAATCCATAGGTCGTCGGTTCGAGTCCGGCCCCCGCAACCATATTCAAAAGGAAATTTGCCATGAAGAAATTAGTGTAGAAACTATTAATATCCAGACGGTTAACGCGAAGATAAAGGCGTTAACTAGGCTGAGGTCTGAAACACATCCGTTTAATCGAAATAAGTTACATCGTATCGATACGGATATCAGATCGTATAGAGCAGTAAAAAATCTCCTAGAGAGTGTCGGTAGCTCCAATGGCTAGAGCAGGGCTCTCCAAAAGCCCGTGTTGGTGGTTCGAGTCCATCCCGGCATGCGCCCGAGTAGCTGAGTCGGTTTAGCAGCGGTTTTGTAATCCGTTGACGGCGGTTCGAATCCGTCCTTGGGCACCAGAATTTAGAGGATATAATGAAGGTAAAAGTTTACGTAGCGTTATGTACTCATGAGGGTGGTATAGTCCATCACAGTACTGAAAGTAGGGAATCCCTGGAGAGATATCTTATAGATAATATGAGCGTAAGCCTGGATAACTACGAGTTCGACGAACTAGAGATAGATCTTACAGATAAGTTCTCTGAGATCCTTGAAGATCACCGACTTAGGATAGAAGAGCTGGAAGGTGAGATGAGAGAGGTCGTTCGGAATGTAGATAACATGTCCGAGTTTGACGGGTATGGGAATAGATTATAATTGCGGGTTGGCGAAATGGTTAACGCATCGGGCTTTGATCCCGACATTAGTGAGTTCGATCCTCACACCCGCTGCCAAATCCTGTTATAAGCACCATGAACATCTAAACTGGAGTCACCATGACTAGAGTTAACGTAGTAGATGTCAAGGAGCTGACAGACCAGCATTTACTTGCTGAATACCGAGAGATACTCATGGTAGGGAGTAGTCTTCAGAGATCCCTTAGGTCACCCAAGTGGGATCCGAAGAGAATACCTAAAGAGTATACTCTCAATAAAGGTCACGTAACTTTCTTTTACGATAAGGGATTATATCTCTTGAAGCGATACTCTCGGCTCCGGCGAGAGATGAAGAGGCGAGGCATGAGGCCGGATAAAGATCGCCATTTCAATCTGGAGAAATTCCCCGATGATATGATAAAGGATTGGGTTCCGACGGAACGTGATCGAGAAATAAATAGGGAACGCATTGCCAATCGGATTTCTGAGAAGCCTGATTGGTACAGGCATACGGGGTGTTAACTCAGCGGCTAGAGTAGCCGGCTTTTAACCGGTAAGTCCCAGGTTCGAATCCTGGACGCCCCACCACCGGAGTGTAGCTCAGTTTGTGTAGAGCGCTTGGTTTGGGACCAAGAGGTCGCAGGTTCGAATCCTGCTACTCCGACCATTTTTAGAGGAGATCTTATGAGTATATTCAAAGCAATTCGAAGACGTTCCTATAAAGAGAAGAGAGAGGCTTTGAGCTACTCGAAGTCATGTTGGAGCACCTCCTACTTATGTGGAGGGTTCGATATCAAATTCCGATACCTATACTCAGCAGCCGTTATAGAAGTTTACTATAAAGGCAAGAGGATAGCCGAATGGGTTGATTATACCGATCATTGTCCAGGCGAATTAGGCGTTAGAGGACTGATAGTCTTCGATGATTTCCAGTATAAAAATCTATTGCAGGCCGAACCTGCGTTTTAATATGAGCCGGGTCGCTCCCGGAAGTCGAACTTTAGGAAACTAACGCGGAAACGTATTGTACCTATCGTCGGCGATATCAAGGCGGAAGGTCGGTTAAGGCCTCTCCGCGATATTGTCCCGTTCGTCCAGAGGCCTAGGACACCGCCCTTTCACGGCGGCAACACCGGTTCGAATCCGGTACGGGATACCAATTCTTTTTGTAAATAATATCCTCGATATTTGTTATAAGATCTTTAGTGAAGGGTCTTAGCTCAGTTGGTTAGAGCAATCGAATTATCGATGTGTCCCTGGTTCGAGTCCAGGAGACCTCCCGGCGTAAGCCGGGGATCACTTTTATCTAACGGAGAGATTATGATCAAACCTGAAGATATCGTCATCACGACGTACTCCGATAAGCCGGTTAGTCAATGGCTTTATCGACCAGAGGTCGGTATTCGAATCACTCACATTCCTACAGGCGAAGTCGCCTCCTGTCACAAATATCGACTGCCGCATAAGAACAAGCATGCTGCTCTCGAGGAGCTCAATAAGATCCTAAAAAAGCGTTATAAGTAAGATGTGAGAAGAATACTCTCATTTACAATAACCTAACTTAGGAAATACACAATGTCTTTAACTACTCTTATGGCTGCAATCATCGCTGACGGTATGGTAGATGCTGGTGA
>Ga0255768_10007207_pt1 | contig 10457 bp, 6 predicted proteins | sample 071ome_33_FD_179983 | JGI IMG/M metagenome (GOLD analysis project Ga0255768, IMG submission 179983) | Coastal salt marsh microbial communities from the Groves Creek Marsh, Skidaway Island, Georgia - 071412AT metaG (version 2) | ecosystem: Environmental > Aquatic > Marine > Intertidal zone > Salt...
GCACCACATTAGTAATTTCATCGCCGAGTTCAATCGTCAACTTTTCTGCGACAGAAAAAGCACGAATGATGGCGACATGTGCATCAGGTGCCACCAATGCGAGACGGTTGAGTTCGTCTTGTGTGAGCTCTCTATCTTCCACTTTGATGATGTCTTTTGCACCCATTTTCTTCGATGGCACATTCATCACCATGGAAACTGGGACTGAAGTTGTATCATTGACATTTAACATTTCAAGCACACGCAGAGCTTTACCTGCAGGGATGTGGTCAATGACCGTTCCATTTTGAATTGCCGTTACTCTTCTCATGTTTTGCTCGTTACTCATGTTACTCACCACTTTCTATGTTCTGAGGTACATCGACATTTAACAATCGACAAAGGAGTGCCATTCGTGCAACAACACCGTTGAAAGCCTGTTCGAAATATCGTGCATGTCGTGTATGATCAACTGATGGATGGATTTCATCGACCCTCGGCAACGGGTGCATGACGATCATATTTGGTCGACAATTTGACAACTGGTCGGCGTGTAATTTGTATGCTCCAGCAACTTTCTTGTACTCATCTTCATCGTTGAATCGCTCTTTTTGAATTCGAGTCATGTAGATGACATCCGCAGAATCGAGACTTCCAATCAAGTCTTCAGTCTCAACAATTGTTGCACCATGAGACTGCAAATCTTCAACAATCTCTCTAGGCATCCGAAGAATCGATGGACTTGCGAGAACTAGATTGCAACCAAATCGAATGAGGGCGTGGCTTAAGGAATGAACTGTTCGACCGAATCGGAGATCTCCTGCAAGGACGATATTCAAATTTTCAAGCGAACCGTGGGCCTGGCGAATGGTGAACAAGTCAAGCATGGTTTGTGTGGGGTGATTGCCTGCTCCGTCGCCACCGTTGAGGACTGGACACTTAGCTGAGTCCTGAGCATATTGTGCAGCACCCTGTCGTGGATGACGTAAAGCGATGATATCGGTGTAACCATCAACCATCTGAATCGTATCAAACAATGTTTCACCCTTCACAACCGATGAGGTGCTAACGTCGCCTAAATTGACAACATCACCACCAAGTCGCTTCATTGCAGTTTCAAACGACATTCGTGTTCTTGTGCTCGGTTCAAAAAACAAATTACCCAAAATTTTCCCTTGCAGCAATGGCAAATAGGCATTCCCTCGAGCGACAGGGAGAAGTCGCTCAGCGGTGTCGAGAATTTCTAAAATCTCTTCATTTGATAGGTCGTTCATTGTGATTAAGCCAGGCATGGTTGTACCTCACTTCGCAAGTGTGACAATAAGTCCTTTGAACATTTGCCAAAGAGAATATGGTGGAAAAACCTCAAAGAGTTATGCGGTTTGCTCGATGTATCTTCAAGTAGGGGCAAGGAAAATGGATTGGGGCTCGTATGAAGATGCAATCAAACACGAATACGCTATACGTGTTCAAAGGATTGAGAAACTCACTTTGCTCTCTGCACTTGTGTTGCTCATCAGTGCCATTTGGATTCTATGGCCGTTGTTGCAATCAACGCTCGATGGGAAAGGCGGCATCCTTTCGGGCTTCGGTTCAACGGTACTTCTCATCCTATGGGGCATGATTCTCCAAGATGCTGTTCTCGATGATGCGAAGGCAAGAACTCGGATTGCTTCTGCTACAACATTTGCATTCCCTATACTCGCCGTTGTTGGAACGATGAACATCTCTTCTCAAACGGACGACCTTGTGGCGTCTATATGCATCCTCATACCCGCAGTGTATTGTTATCGAATTTCACATCAACTTCTCAATGGTGCACTCGATGTGCTACGCTATCGTGCGATTGTGGCTTCAATAGGTTCAGGAACAGGACTTGTCATCCTCATGACAAGTACAACGATATCATTTGAATTCGGCCTCTCAATGCTCGCACCCATCGTCATTTTGTTTGCCATAGGCGATGCAGTTGTAGCTTGGTTTACGGGTGACGAGCACAAAGAATTACGAAAGACATTCAAATCGAAATTAAATCGACTTGAGACTGAAGTCCTCATTCTCAAATCTCAAGGTGCCGCAGTTTCCCAAGCATCAAGCCTCATCACAACGGCAGGAGAAGAAGGTCATCTCGACCCTGAATTAGGAATGAAACTTCTGGCTGATGCTGAGGAGGAGATGCAACGCTCGCTTTCTCTTGCTGCTGATGTGGAAATCATCCAAAATGATGCGATGCAGTACCTTGAACAGGCCGAAAAGATTTCACCGATGGCGAAGAAACCAAGAAAAGCATTTGAGGCTGGATTAAGGGAAGTATCGCTCGGGTCACTCCGTGAGGCTGAAGGTTTGTTCCGTACCTCGAAGAAAAGGTCGCTTGAACTTATTGAATGGTGGCAAAAAGCAGAGGACGTTATTTCTGAAGCGGAATCATTGTTGCAAAACACAGATGGCGGTGGTACAGAGCACCTTCGAGAATTACTTCAAGATGCAAAATCAAAATTGTTTGCTGAGCAACCCAAAAAAGCGTTTGAGTTTGCAAGTGTTATTCCCGAGCAACTTACTGCGGATGAACATGCTATGGAGAGAGCGAGCCAATCCATTGAGATAGCAAAACAAACACTTGAACAAGCCGATGGCCTTGGCATTGAGCAAGAACTCGGAGATCGCCTCGCACAGGCACAAAAAGCCTACGATGAAGGATTAGCTAGCCAAGCCGTTGGTCTTTCAGAGGGCATTATTCGAACCATCGAAAATGAACGTGAAGCAATGGATTACACGCGAAGAGCGATGAAACAAAAGAAGAACCTCAGCAAACAAATCGAGGCGTTTGCCAACAAGAGTGAATGGGAAGATCGCATTGATGCTATTGAAGATGCCATGAAGAAAAACATGTGGTCAACAGCAGAAACTTTGCATCGAACATTCCTCAAAGACCTCGAAGCTGGTTCGAAACAAGTCGATGACACTGGTGAGTTGGTCAACTTTGTTGAAGAAGAATGGCGCGCCCTCCGCAATCAATGCGAGGCTTCGGGGATTGGTGTCGATGATGACCAGCGTCGAGCCTGTGAAGCCGCAGTATCTGAAGCCCGAAGTTTGCTTTCCGATGGTGATGTTGAAGGTTCCCTTGGTCAATTGGCACTATGCGATGAGTACATGGAAAAACTTCGAAGAAGAATCTGATGTTACTCGAGTTTGAAAGACGCCTTGGAAAGAATGCTTTGTTGCATGAGAACGGGCGGGTACCCCAGGTCGATGGGCATGCCTGCTACCGAGACGACAATTCCCGACATGTGCAGGAATAAGCCGATTGGAAGTTGGTTTGGAACATACTGAAGGTATTTTTTCTTCGACGTCTTTGGTGTAAATTCTGGATTGGAAAATAAGATCCAAGAATTGGCCGTAATAGAATGATTCTTCAGACCAATCGAATCGAGGATTGGAGGTATCGAGGCCCGATGATGTTGCCATTGACTGCGCCAATCTGAGTCCTTGTTGATCGCCCATTCCATACCAGTGTCTTCGCTTGAGGGCATCGTACCTATGTTGATGTCAGCATACACCTTCTGCATTGCCCTCACCCACGGGTGACGAGGATACTGTTTCCAAAGGTCCATGGCGATATTCTGTGCTGAAAGTTTTCGCCCTCCGTCGAGATGGAGGAGGCTTTGTGTGATTCGCCCTTGTACCCAACCGGGTTCCAACTTCAAAACCCGTTCTAGCGCTGTCAACGCCTCTTCACTCCTCCCCTTCAGACGCATTCGTCCAATTTCGCCGAGGAACATAACTTTTCCAACATCGTTCTTAGGGAGTTTCTCATCGAGTTTTATCTGGCCACCTTCAAGGGTACGTTTAATGAGTTTGATATTTTGTTGAGTGACTGGATCGATGGCGAGGACGCCATATTTTGTCGGGTCGAGACGGTCTTTTGATGACAAAAGGCTACTGAACCAAATGAATCGCAATGACTCGATATTTTCATCCGATAAGAGTGGAAGTCTTGAGAGCGTTTCCCGCACATCGCGCTGCGCTAAACTTGCAGAGACAAGTGATAATTTGGCGATATCAGCCTCTCTGCCACCTTTCAAAGCAAGATAATTGATCGCTACTTCTTCTGCTTGGTCCCATAACCCGAGCCCTGTTAACATCGAAAGTTTTGATTGGTGCTCCCGCACCATTTCCAAGCCCTCAATACTCTTTTCCTGACGAAACATCTGGTCGCTGTACCGCTCAAGTGCCAGATCCCATTTTCCTTCGCTGATGAGTTGACCGATTGGTGTTTGCTTGAGATAGATGATATCACTCATTCTGGACAGTTTGCTTCGGCTCTCTTCCATTTCAGAATCGAAAGATATCTCTTCGAGACTGGTTCGACGACTTAGTGACATCATCCAGACGAAGAGGAAGGCGATTTGGCCACCGCTTGCAAGCATCCATGTCAATTGCTCCATGGAGTCTTTTTCGACGATATGGCAAACTGTCTGCTCCCATGAGCCGCAATTCGTTCCTTGAGGAAGGAAACTTGAATCCCAAAAAGTTACCATAGCCAATGCGAGCAAGAGCATGGATTGTCCGGCAAATCCTGTAAAGCAGAAATTGAGTACCTTGGCTTGTTGTGAGGGCTCTGCTCGAAGCAATCGACTATCTGCAAGTTTCATTCCACCTCTTCCCGAAACATCCTGTACATCTAAGAAGAGAATACGAGCGACTTCATACACAAAGAGAAATCCGACAATCGCAACGTTGAGCAACAAGAAAAGCAGGAGAAAGGTCACGATTGGTACACGGATTCCTGGTTCAGGAATGAAAGAAAAGAGTTCAATCAACCAAAAGCCAAGCAGGCCGCCTTCTTCCATGTAGGTGCTTTGTAAACGGTACTCTGGGAGTTCGAGCACACGCTCTGAATGTGTGAACATGTCTGGGGCAGCGATGAGAATGAATAAAGATATGAGTGTGTTTACTGCGATGAAAGGCATAACAAAGAGATTGAGTCGGACAACTTGGGCAACGAGTTGTTGACGCAGGTTAGGGACATGATTGTGGAACGGAGATGTTTGTCCTTCAGCAATTTTTGCACTTGATTGATACAACGCCTGCCATGCTGAACCAAGAATTCGTCCGTAAGCAAGAACAGCAGGACTGAAAGCGACGAAGACTGAAATTGTGAACGAAATTGTTGCGGTATAACCTAATGATTTCATCACAACATAGACGGTGAACGAAAGCAAAATCCAAGCAAGGAAAAGTGCAATGTGAGAAAAAGTTCTAAGCAATGTATTGCTTTGAAGAGTAGCCCTTGTTGTACCAATTGGTCGAATCACTTGTGAACCCAGAGAGGTACCACTCGAGAGTGATGCAGGTAGCATAATGGCAACAAGAGCAAGAGCGATGTTCAACGCATTATACGACATTGAACCATTCATTCGAGCTTGTAAAAACTCAAACAAGAAGATGAGACAACCTGTTAATGCAAGAAGGTATGAAAAAATTCCAAGTCGCATTGTTTTGGAACGTAATAATTTCCGCACGTCATCCGTGGTTTTGGTCACACTGTGAACCTCATACTTTTTTGCACCTGTTGGAAAAGCAACTTGGAGACCTCGTAGTTGACGAGGAACAAAAGCAACCCAAAAGATGTAAACAGCGAGGCCGGAGAGAACAAGTGGAAGGAGAAGACCCGCATCCAATCCCATGGATAAACTCGGACTGCTCATGCTTCAACCTCATTCTTGATTTGCTGGAACGAGACTTGGTTGTGGAATTTTTTGTTGGATTTCATTAGTGATCGATTCAATAAATTCCTCAAGCGGAAGATCGGCGATTTGATCGCCACTCCTTGCTCGCAGACTCACGGTTCTTGATTCCATTTCACCATCTCCGAGGATGACCATGTAAGCCGGTTGTAATTTCCGATGAGTTCGAATTTTCTTACCAATCGTATCGTCTCCATCATCAACTGCGACTCGAATATGACGGCTCCGAAGTTTCTCAGCGACTTCGTGAGCGTATGACTTGTGTTTTTCTGAAATGGTGATGATGTGGCATTGCGTTGGTGTAAGCCACGTCGGGAATCGACCTCCAAAGTGTTCGATAAGTACACCGCAAAATCGCTCCATTGAACCAAATGGAGCACGATGAATCATGACAGGACGATGCATTTCTCCATCAGAACCTTTGTACTTCAAATCAAATCGTTCGGGTAAATTGTAATCGACCTGCACCGTACCTAACTGCCATTCACGGCCGATCACATCTTTGACCACGAAGTCAATTTTCGGACCGTAAAATGCTGCTTCTCCGGGCTCTTCTGTCCAAGATACCCCGAGTTGTTCTGCTGCATTTCGACAGGCTTGTTCCGCTTTGTCCCACTTTTCAGATTCGCCGACATACTTGTCGGAGTCGGGGTCACGTAGGCCCACTCGCACCCTGTAATTCTTCATGTCAAGGTGCTCAAAGATGATTTGAACAAGTTCAATGCAGCCAAGAACCTCTTCAGCGAGTTGGTCTTCAGTCACAAAGAGATGAGCATCATCTTGCGTAAATCCACGAACACGAGTCATACCTGAGATCTCGCCTGACTGCTCCCATCGGTACACCGTACCAAATTCTGCAAGTCGCAGAGGAAGGTCTCGATAGGATCTTGGTTGACTTGCATAGATTTTGATGTGATGTGGGCAGTTCATCGGTTTGAGCATGTAGCCATCAATTTCGCCCGTTTTCATCAAATTCGATAATTCGCCACATGTGCAACCATCATCAGATAGTTTTCGCATCAATTCTCGTTCAACGAGTGGAGGATACTGTGATTCTTGATAATAGGGGAAATGTCCAGATGTGCGGTACAAATCGAGTTTACCAATGTGCGGGGTGAAGACTTGGGAGTAACCTTGGCGTGTTAAGTGAAAGCGAATGAATTCTTGCAACTCTTGACGGACAATGCTGCCTCGGGGTGTCCAAAGAATCAGTCCTTGGCCAACTTCCTCGTCGATGTGGAACAATTGAAGGTCCTTTCCTAATTTTCGATGGTCTCGTTTCTTTGCTTCTTCGAGTTGATGCAACGTTGCTTGTAATGCTTCTTTACTCGGCTCAACAAGACCATAGATTCGAACCAATTGTTCATTGTCTTGGTTGCCTCGCCAGTACGCACTTGAAACTGAGGTAAGGCGTACGTGCTGTAATTTTACGGTTGATGGAACGTGAGGTCCGAGACACAGGTCGCCCCATTCACCCTGTCGGTACATGGTTGAGCCACCACCCGCTTCGAGTTTATCTTCAATAATTTCAATCTTGTAAGGGTTGTATGCAAACTGGTCTTTGAGTTCTTCCTCAGACATTTCCACGCGTTCAACCATGAGGTTTTTGCGGGCGAGTTCAATCATTTTTTTTTCGATTTTCTTGAGGTCATTCTCTGAAATCGGTTCCATCGCAAAGTCGTAGTAGAAGCCACGATCAATCGCTGGGCCGATGGTTGGAAGGGCACCTGGGTACAATTCCATCACTGCTTGAGCGAGCAAATGTGCTGCTGAATGTCGAAGAATGTGTATGCCTTCATCAGAAGAGGCTTCGATGCCTTCAATTGATGCATTGGTGCTGATGCTTCGGGAGAGGTCGACTTCTTGACCATCAAGTTTTGCAGCAATGCACGAATGCTTGTTTCCGTGAAAGTCCTTGATGACTTCGGCACAAGATATACCAGTCGCATATGAATTGACAGTGCCGTCAGCAAAAGTCACTTCAACCGTTGACATGGGCCTTCCTCCGTGTTCGTTCCTGTCGCCTCCTATCTATGAATTTCCCGCTGAATCGTTGGCAAAGAGTGCTTCATTCTTCTTCGCCCCAAGCCACATCAAAATCATCTCCGATTTGTGAGGAGGCTGAAGCGACCACGTGCGTTGTATCGTTCATAGTGGGGGGTGGTCGCTCACTTGGAGCGGGCATCGAAAACGACGCCGTTTCAACCGTTGCGTGGATTGGAGGTTGATAGGTGCCGGCGGATGTTGATTGAGGCTCGGACACTTCTGTTTTCTCCGGTGCTGGTTCTGAAGGTCCCTCTTTCATTTCCTTGAAACTTTTCTCAATGACGTCCTCAAGACTCGGCAGGTCATCATCATATGGCATGTTACGACATTGATGTAAGACAATTGAATGCTTCGCATCATTTTGTAAAAAAAGCAGAATTTCAAGAGGGGGCAATATGTGGGCGCAGTATGCGAATCGGAATTATCGTCAACCCGGACGCCGGACTCGGCGGCCGCCTTGGGTTCAAAGGGAGCGATGGTCGAGCCAAAGAGGCTCGAGAAGCTGGTGCAAACGACCGCTCAGGACCTCGCATGCAGGAATGTCTCAAACACCTGCACCATATCCTCAACACGGGCCTTAATCGAAGCAATCTCACTATTCAATTCGTCGGTTGGGAAGGGCGTATGGGCAACGCGTGGCTTCCAGAATCGATTGATCATTCCAACTTTGAAGTGGTTGGCATCACCCCTCAAGCAACCACTGCTGAAGAGACAACAAACCTCGTGAAGCAACTGGTTGAGTCCAATGTCGATGCGATATTGTACGCCGGTGGAGATGGAACCACGAGAGATATCGTCCTCGCTCTTGACAAAATACAAACAGACGAAGAAAAAACGCCACTGGTCGGTGTACCGGGAGGTGTGAAAATGCATTCAGGTTGTTTTGCGACCACCCCTAAAGCAGCCGCTGAAGTGGTGCTCTCATTCGGACTAGGTGACCTCCAATGTGCGATTACCGAAGTCATGGACCTCGACGAAGAAATCTACCAGCAAGGCGAATGGCGAGTTCGAATGTATGGTGAAGCGTGGACGCCGTCGTCACCACGTTATATGCAAGGTGCCAAAGAACAGGTCGAGCGAGAATCAGAAGAAGACACCCTTGAGGGACTTGCAAAGCACGTCGATATGCTCATCGAAGAAGATGAAAACTTAATGGTGATTTGGGGCAGTGGTGGAACATTGCAACGCATGGGCAAACATGTTGACAAATCTCTCACGCTATTGGGCATTGACATCTCGGTTGGCCCTACATTGCACAATGACCTCAATGAACAAGGTCTAATCGAACTCATCAGCAATCATGTCGACGATGAAGGAAATGAACTCCCTCGTCTACTTCTGCTCTCCCCCATGGGTGGACAAGGTTTCCTTATCGGTCGGGGGAATCTTCAGTTATCCCCCGCGGTTCTTCGCCTCGTGGGCATGGATAACATCCTCGGTGTAGCGACACCTGCGAAATTACTCGGTCTTGACTCGCTAAGAATCGATACGGGTGATGGCGATTTGGATGAGCAATTCAAACAAAAGCGATTCATCAAAGTCCTCCAAGGATTTAGGACCACAAGGTTGCTTCGAATCGCAGAATAATTCGTTGAAACGACCTCTGAATAAACAAAGAGTGTTCGTGATCTAGAATCCGCACAACATGTCAAAGAATTCGAATCAAATACTCTAACTCAGTCGACCTTTGACGTATCTTCGTTTGATTCTTGAAAGGAACCATGGCCAAATGGACACCGTGATGCTCCATCCGAAGCAGGCGTTCCATGACCCATGGTTGCGTCGGGCTCATGAATCTCTGGAAGGTAGAACAAATTGGGTTTGAGAATGGTATTCTGCCAGTGGTCACACAGATAGAGCGGGGTTGCTGAAGCCCCCATTGGCGGCACAATCCAAGCCCATTCTGCAAACACTTCCCTGCCCGCTGCATGTTCATCGGCCTCAAATTTGAGGAAATAGTCTGAAAGCGTATGGTGGTCCATCATTCGCACCCCGTCGGTTTCAAACGAGTGCAGGATGGCTCGGTTCAACTCAACTTGGACTGCATCTTTCCAAAGGTCTCGATTCGAAGTTCGTGCAATTCCCATGGCATCAGCAATGGGTTCAAGCAAGTTGTACCGATTTGTATCTGTGAAATTTCTGGCTCCAATTTCTGTTGACATGTAAAATCCATTGAATGGTGCAAGGGTGTAGACAAGTCCGCCTAATTCCAACGACATCGCCGCAACTGCAGGCAAAGCATACCACTTGAGGCCAACCTCTTCGAGTCCTGGATGGTCTGGATGACGAATCGCGACTTCGAGAACAAGTTCAGACGGCACTTCTCGCCACACCGGAGGTCTTCCAGGCCATTCGAGAACGATAGGGAGAACATCAAACGCAGATGGGTCTTCTACTGTCCAACCAAGGGATTTGATTTGCTTGGTTAGTGTTCTCGTCGCTGGATCGCCCAGCAACGTGCCATCTTCCATTTCATGACACGCATACCGAATGTACTGGTCGTTCCATAATCGAGGACCAATGCCATGTTTGTTTGCTCCTTGAAACACGGTCATACATGCCCGAATTTCACCACTATTTGTCGCCCAAGCAATGTGGTCAAACATAGCATCGAAGATGTCATCTGGATTGGTGAGGTGACGTGCATCTCTCACCTCGAGTGAATCCCAAAAGAAGCGGCCGATA
>Ga0255768_10007210_pt1 | contig 10453 bp, 9 predicted proteins | sample 071ome_33_FD_179983 | JGI IMG/M metagenome (GOLD analysis project Ga0255768, IMG submission 179983) | Coastal salt marsh microbial communities from the Groves Creek Marsh, Skidaway Island, Georgia - 071412AT metaG (version 2) | ecosystem: Environmental > Aquatic > Marine > Intertidal zone > Salt...
TGATACAGACGAAGAAAACGGTGCTATGAAAGTAGTATCAGGGAGTCATAAATTAGGAAAATTTGTTCATAAAAGAAATGATGCTAAGAATCTAGTTTTAAACCAGGAGGTATCATTTGATCAATTAGACCAATCAAAGATTGTTTCTTTGAATTTAAAAGCTGGACAAATCTCCCTTCATAATGATGCACTTCTTCATGGTTCAGAGGCTAATAACTCTGATAGAAGGAGATGCGGAGTTACCATGAGATTTTCACCCACCAACGTAAAGGGAGACTTGAATATATGGCCTTTTTTTGAAACTCAGTTAGCAAGAGGAGTTGATGAGTTTAAGTTGAACCCCACTGCTAAAGTGCCTGCAGGGGAAGCCACACCAAAGAAAATGTTTTCATTTTCTCATGAATTTGAAAATGAATGGTAATTATATGCATTCTAGCATTTCAATATCTTGACCACTTTTAAGTCGTTTTAGATCAATAATACTATTGCAGTATCTTCACTGTCGAATGCATCAATCAGGCTAACAGCTAAATTTCTATCTATTTCCATTCAAGCACTCCATCTAAGAAAACTTTTGTTACATTTTTTTTTCAACTGACCTTAATCTATAAGATAAGGCTTTAAGAGAACCTTTAACAAAAACATCTGAGCTATTTACCCTTTGATCAAATTCTTCTTTAGTAATGGATATTATTTCACTTTCCTCTAAACATCTTGCAGTTGCCATCCTAAGTTCATTTTCTATCACTCCCATTTCACCAAAAAGTTCATTTTCTTGGATAATAAAATTAGGCTTTTTCGTTTCATTTGTAGGCAAGAATATTCCAACGGAACCCTTGACTAATAGATACATTTTGTCTGGAAGCTCACCAACTTTAAACACACTCTGATTTTGATTGAATTTAGTCTTTTCCATTAGAACTCTATGACCTCGTTTTCTGAAGCAAATTTGATATTATTACTAGCTAGCTGTTTCTGGAAGCTATCAATTTCTGAATCTTCTCTTTGAGGAGCATGATGAGAGATTAAGAAATTTTTTACTTCAATCTGACTAGCTATTTCAATACCCTGCTCTATACTTGAATGTCCCCATCCTTTTTTATTTACCATTTCACTTTCTAAATACATACCATCCCATATGACTGTATCGGAATTATTACAGAAGTTGATTAGTTTATCTTTTTGATTACTTTGAAATTCATTATCTAAAAGATAACAAAACTTTTTTTGATTACTAATAATGCTATATCCTGAACAAAGACCGGGATGATTTAATTGAATTGAATTAATTTTTAAATCTGTGAAATCACGAACAATATTGTTAAATTCATGAAACTCAAATTTGTTTATAATATCTAAAAATTTTATAGGAAAATAGGGTTTTGTATAATAATTAAATAAATTATTGTATGTAGTTTCTTTATCAGAATGAGCTGAAGTTATTATAATTTTTTTATCTGCTACTGAGCTATAATCATTAAAAGCTAAACCTTGAATATGATCGTGGTGAAAATGAGAAATGAATAGTATAGTTTGCAAATCATTATCGAAGTCAACTTTAGAAAAACCTGACCCACAATCAAAAATAAGTTGATATTTATTAGTTTTGATTTCAACACAAATAGTGTTTCCGCCATAACCGACTGTTTTACGGCTGGAGTTTGGAATTGAACCTCTAACACCATGATTCATTATCATTAGAGAATGATAAAATTTAAATGTAACATGTAAATAACTTTTTATAGAATTTTAGAAAAAAGACTAAAAACAACTCAATTTAAGGTAATAAGACCATCAACAGCCACAATCCCATTCTCACCCTCTTTAATTATAATTGGGTTAATTTCAGCTTCTTTTATTTCTCTGACGCTAGCTAATTGAGAAATTTGAACAATAGCTTGAGCTAAAACTTTCATATCTGCTTTAGGCAATCCTCTAAAACCTTGAACACTGATAAGAGATTTAACTTCTTTTATCATCTCCATTGCATCAGATATTTCCACAGGGGCTATTCTTATAGATTTATCGTCAAAAATCTCGGACATAACACCACCAGAACCAATCATAACAATTGGACCCACTAATTCATCAACCCTGTAACCTAAAATAATTTCTGTTAAACCTTTTTCCATTTTTTGCATAAGAAATTTTTTTTCATTTTCTTTAATGTTCAAATTATTACTTATTTTAGAAAGTTTTTGGTAATTAGAAATCAAACTCTCCATTGAGTTAATATTTAATTCAACTCCACCTATTTCAGTTTTATGAAGAAATTCATTGGATAATATTTTCATTACCACTGGAAATCCAAAAATAGAAGCTAACGCTTTGGCTTGTTCTTCATTAGAAAACATTTTGGACTGAACAGTTTTAATACCTATCTCTTTAAAAATTTCCAGAGAGTTTTCTTCTGACAAATTCTTAATTGAACTATTTTTTAATTTTTTTGAAATATTTTTTAATTTAACATTTTGTTTAACTAAATTTTTTGGTTGTTTCGTATTTAAGTATACCCTGACAGCCTCACCGCAAGATTCAGGTGTCCTAAAAGCAGCAATATTATTCTCGTGAAGTAACTTTAGAGCTTCAGGAGCGTCTGGAGCAATATAAACAGCTAGAGGTTTTGTATATTTGGTGTATTTAATTAATGGCTCAACAGCTTGGTCAGGTCTGAATTTAGCTGAAGAACCAACAACCATTACCACTAAATCACAATTTTTATTCTCCATAAAGCATTGGATAACATCACTTACAACATCAGCCTTTGTTCCAGCTATTGTTAAGTCAACAATCTTATTGTTATTGAAGGGAATATTATTTTTTTTCATTAATTTTGAAATTGATTGTCCAGGATCTATTACTTCAATATCTGGGTCCGACAAATTTTCTACTACCATTGCTCCACCACCTCCAGTTGTGGTAACTATTCCTACTCTCTTTCCTTTAGGAAGTATTTTGTTTTTAAAAAGATTGGGAATTTCAATAAGAGTTTCAAATATTTCTACTCTGGTTATTCCATGATGATTTATAAAAGCGTTAAATGCTTCATCTGAACCAGCAATAGCACCAGTATGAGATTTAGCTAGCTCTTTACCTAAATTAGATTTACCTAGCTTGTATGCAATAACCTTTTTGCCAGAGGAGTATGCTAAACGTGCCATTTCAGCAACTTGCTGACTATTTCTTAAAGTTTCTAAAAATAAAACAATCGTATTAGTCTTTTTATCTTCTACTAGCATTTTTCCAATTTCACCAACAGTCAAATCTGATTCATTTCCTACTGAAATAAGTTTAGAAAATCCTATACCTCTGGAATTGCCGTGCGCCAGGAGTGCTCCGATTAAGCTTCCACTTTGAGATATAACACTCAAGTCTCCTTTTTTTAGACTTGGTAAGTCGAGCATCGCATTAGCACTTAAAATTACAGAGTCGGATATATTTATAATGCCAATACTGTTGGGTCCTAAAATTCTTAAATTACCCTTTTTTGCAATTTTTAATATTTGATTTTCTAACTTAAAACCCTCTAGTCCCGTTTCAGCAAATCCACCAGATAGTATAGTTGCACATTTAACATTAACTAAAACTGCATCTTGAACAGCGTCTATAATTTTATTTCCATCTACAGCGATGAAAATGTGATCAATTTTGTCTTTAATTTCTGTCAACCGTGAATAACATTTCAAACCAAAAACTTCTGATCTATTTGGATTTACTGGGAAAATTTTGCCTTTAAATTGATGAGAGGTTAAAAATCTTTGAATTCTTGAGCCTGTTTTTTGAGGGTCAGCAGAAGCTCCAATAATAGCTATTGATTTTGGTTTTAAAAAGGATTGAGTTAAATCAGGATCTACAGTCATAAATTTAAATTTTTAATTTTTTACTAGGTCTTTGAGAAAATCTTCTTTCAAAAATATCTTCTGCAATTCTATTTTTCATCATTTCGGTTGATCCTCCAGCTATTTGCCAACCTCTCGATTTTCTAAAACAATATTCGACAAGAGATTCTTGTGAGTATCCAGTACCACCCATAACCTGCATTGCCTCATTGCAAATTTCAAAACCTGCTTTATTACAAAATGCTTTTGCTATAGAAGTTTCTTTTGAGGAAGGAAAACCTTTATCAGCGTTTATAGCAGCTCTGTATAATAAGAGTCTTCCTGCTTCTATTTGAATCTTCATGTCTGAAAATTTCCACTGAATACCTTGAAACTCACATATTTTTCTGCCAAACTGCTCCCTGGTCAGGGCATATTCCTTTGCCATATTAAAGGCGAATTCTCCTACAGCTAATGATCTTGCCGTATTTCCAATTCTTTCTGCATTAAATCCCGCAATTTGTTTTTTAAATCCTCCAGGCCCTAAGAGAACATTCTCCTGAGGAATAAAAACATTATCAAAGTATAAAGCACACCACTCTTCACCATTGGTGTATTTTGAAGGCTTTCCTTTAGAAAATCCCTTCATTGCAGTATCCATCAAAACAGATCCTATACCATCTAAGCCATCATGATATCTAACATATACTAAAAAAATATCAGCATCAGGAGAATTACTAGTAAAAACCTTGCTACCAGAAACTCTAAAACCATCACCATCTGGTATAGCTTTCGTTGTAAGATCAGTTACAGCAGAACCAGCATTTGGTTCTGTCATTCCTAGTCCTATAACAATATCTCCTCTCAACAATTTTTTAAGATATTTTTCTTTTTGATATTCTGAAGCATATTCAGCAAAAGTTCGCAATGGCCCAAAACTTCCAGACTGAACTACATCTGCACTTCTAGGACAGACCAAAGCTACTTGTTCTATAGCGATAACGGCGTCAATCAAAGTACCACCTTGACCTCCATCTTTTTCAGGAAGAGTAATACCCATCAATCCATTAGCAGCAAATAGTTTAGCTACATCTCTAGGAAAATTTGGATCATGAGCTCTTTTAAGATTATCCTTTTTTAAATTATTTTCTGCAATATTTCTAACTGAATTTTGGAATACTCGTTGCTCTTCTGTTAAATTAAAATCCATTAGTTTATCCTGTTATTTTAAATTCTTTATTATTCAATCATGTAAAACAAAATAAAAGTTTATTCTTTTAGAAAATTTGACACTTCTTTTTTAAAAACATTCCACCCCTCTTCATTTTCTAGTAGAATATGATTTTTACTATTTATTGGTATAAATTTTGAGTTTTTTATGTTTGCAGCTAGAAACTTACCTTCAGAAAATGGTACTCTTGCGTCTTCTGTACAATGAAAAATAATAGTAGGAATTTCTAATTTAGACAGCATTTCAGTTACATTAATTTGATCATTTACCATAGAAATTCTTGCTGCATTTTTGGCGGAAGTAGTAACTTTCATAATGTTATTAAAAGAATCCATTTGCTCTTTAGTTCCCTCTGGTATCATTGAAGTAGCAAAAAACTGTCTAAAAGCAGGGTTTTCATCTTCCCATCCGCTTAAAATCATAGTTTGTTCCATTTTACTTTTAACATCATAACTTGGATCATTTCTCTGTCCCTTGCCTCTTGCAAAACCGCCAAATAAAATTAAGTGTGAAACCTTTTCTGGATTTCTAATTGCATAGGCTATAGATACCCCACATCCCTGAGAAACTCCTAAAATAGGAAATTTTTTGATATTTGCATTATTTACTACAGCTTCCATGTCTTCTATGAAACTATTGAAAGAAATATCTACAGGTTCCAAATCAGAGGATCCATTGCCTCTTTGATCAAATCTAACCAAAGTATTTTTTTCTGCTAAGAATCTATACATATGAGTCCAAATTGGACTTCTCCAATCATGTTCAAGACTACTCATAAAATTAGGCGCTTTTAGTATAGGAGGGCCATTTCCTACCTTTGCATAAGCTATAATCGTGTTATCTTTAGAGCTACAATATCTAATTTCCTGATCAATTTCAGTAAAACTCTGGGGTATTGAGCTGACATCATCCTTATTGTCAGAGACAATTATTTTATAAACTTCAATTTTTTGGCTTATATTTTTTAAATGCTGATTTCCTATATATTCAACATTTGTAATATTTAAACTTTTTATATTTTGAAAAATATCATGAGTTATAGATATACCTCCAGGATCAGCTATGGATTCTAGCCTGCTTGCAATATTTACTGTGTTGCCAAAAACGTCTCCATTGTCAATAACAACATCTCCTACATTTATCCCAAAACGATACCATATCCTTTCGTTCTTATTATGTATTCGCTCCATGTTATTAATTTCTGATTGAATCTCAATGCTACACTCAACAGCATTAACAGAGCTCTCAAAAGTTGCAATAAAACCATCTCCAGTGGTTTTAATTATATTGCCTTTATATTTATTAATTGATGGTTCAATGACTTTTACTAAATGTTGTTTTTGACGTTGTAAAATTTCAATCTCGTTACTTTCTATTAATCTAGAGAAACCAACCATATCTGCAGCCACTAACGCCAATAATTTTCTATCCAAATTGATCCCCATGCAGAATTTAAAATGTTTTTAATTTTTTATTAAACTATATAAATTTATTAGAATTTATATAAAAATAAAAAAGCATAAAATAATTAAGTAATTTCAATTATTATGTTAGATTAAAGTTGCCAGGGGTGCAAAATTTTTTGCTGAGATAAACCCTTTAAACCTGATCTGGTTAAAACCAGCGGAGGGAGTTGCTAATTTATTTTTAATCTTCACTATATTTTAAATAGTCTATTTTTAATTGAAAATTTTAAGCGTATTCCTTTGAAGGAATAAAAAAGTTTTTTAAAAAGAGGAAATCAAAATGTCTAATGAATTATCTAAAAGTGCATCAGAACTTTTAACAAAAATAAGAAAAAAAGCCCCACTAGTATGGAATTTTTCAAATTTTGTATCTATGGATATTGCCGCTAACGCCTTACTTTCAATCGGAGCATCTCCTGCAATGGCACATGCAAAAGAGGAGGCAAATGATTTTACTCAAATTTGCAAAGCAATAAATGGTGCCCTAACGATTAATATTGGAACTTTTGACCCTTATTGGCAAGAATGCGCATTGGAAGCAGCTAAACTTGCGAATGAAAATAATGTTCCTTGGGTTTTAGACCCTGTTGGTGCTGGAGCTAGTGAATTCAGAAATAAAAATGTTAGAGAATTATTGGCATTAAAACCTACTATACTTAGAGGAAATGGATCAGAGATAATGGCCGTTGCAGGGATTGCAGGTGGTGGAAAAGGTGTGGATTCCACCTCTACATCAAACGATGCATTAGATGCTGCAAAATCAATAGCCAATCAAAATAAGATCATAGTGGCTGTAACAGGTGAGATTGATTATGTGACCAATGGTACAAACACATATGCAATTTCAGGTGGACATGAAATGATGACAAAAGTCACTGCCTCTGGTTGTGCACTTTCATGTCTAATAGGGGCTGCAATAGCAGTAGGAGAAGATAAATTGTTATCTACATCAGCGATTATTGGCATCTATGGACTTGCTGGAAAAATAGCAAGTGATAAAGCAAAAGGTCCAGGTAGTTTACGTGTTCATTTATTAGATAATCTAGCTAATTTAACACCTGCTGATGTTTTAGAAAATGTTAATATAGAAAATGTCTAATTACCGCACTTATTTTATTGCTGGACCAGAAAATATTCTTCCCAGCCATTTATTAGATGGTGAAAGTAATGAAGAAGCGCTAATTAGGATTGTTCGAGAATTAGCTAATTACGGACTTAGTGTTTTCCAATTAAGAGCAAAAACTATTTCAGAAGACAAACAGATTGATATCCTTAGGGATTTAAAAAAAACTCTGAAAAATACTCATACTCAAATTTGTATTAACGATAATGTTAATATAGCGTCCAAAGCTGGTAAATTTATTGATATTCTGCATCTAGGACAGTCTGATATGCAGCCAGAAAAGGCCAAGACATATATTAGAAAAGATATTAAAATAGGACTCTCAATCACTAAAGAAAGCCAAATCTTTAATATTCCTGATTGTGTAAATTATATTGGTGTAGGGCCAATCTATACAACAAACTCAAAAGATGATGCTGATAAACCGATAGGCGAAATAGTACTTAAACAAATCATACAAAAAGTAAATATCCCTGTTGTCGCAATTGGAGGAATTAATTTACAAAATGTAAGTAATCTAATGAGATTAGGTGTAGCAGGCATCGCAGTTATTTCGAATATACTAAATAATCAAAAACCACTAGATAACTTCCTAATGTTGAGAGAAAAAATAGAAAAGGACTAAATATTGAATATTTTAATAACTGGTGGAACAAGCGGGCTTGGTTACTATACTGCTTTAAAATTAGCTGAAGAGCATAATAATAAAATTTTACTCATTGGTAGTAACAGTCTCAAAGGTGTCAAAGCTGCAAAAAAAATACAAATAATTACCAGAAACAATAAAATCAGTTTTTTACAAGCAGATCTTTCATCAATCAAACAGATTTCATTACTGGCAAAAAAATTAATGTCAGAAAAATTTGACATTTTAATTAATAATGCTGGCGCACTTTATTTTTCAAGAATTGATACTATTGATAATATTGAAAAAACATTTGCCCTTAATCATTTGTCATATTTCGCACTAACCAATTTATTATTACAAAATAAAAATATTAAAAGTTGCGGAAGAATAATAAATGTAGCAAGTGGAGCACATAAAGGCGTTGATATAGATATAAATGATTTAGAAATGAAAAAAAATTATAACGGTTGGGTTGCTTATAAAAAATCTAAACTTTGCAATATACTTTTTACAAGAAAATTGAGTGAATTTACGTCAAATATGGACATAACCGTAAATTGTTTACATCCTGGATTTGTAAAAACTGAATTCGGCAAAAATAATATGGGATTTTTAGGGTTCGTCATAAAATTATTGATGAATATATTTGCTATCAAAGTAGAGGATGGTGCTAAAACAATTCTCCATTTAGTTAAGAGTAAAGATGTAAAAGCGATAACTGGTAAATATTTTTATAAAAGTAAGATCATAGAACCTTCATCATTTGCGCAAAACCCCAAAAGGGCTGATCAATTATGGGATGAAAGTATTAAAATTTTAAAAAATAAAGGTTTGACACTTAAGACCAAATAGTTCACATGTTAACTTATGAAAGTCAATAACAGTTCTCTTGTCTCGCCCGTTCTAATAGCTGGTTGTTTAATAATTATTATCACTTTTGGAATCAGAGGTAGTTTTGGTGTATTTCAAATACCTATTGAAAATGAATTTCAATGGCTAAGAGTAGAATTTTCTCTTGCAATAGCTATTCAAAACTTAGGCTGGGGCATAGGCGCACCTATATTTGGTGCCTTGGGGGAAAAGCTTGGCGACAGGAAAATGATCATAGTAGGTGCTTTATGCTATGTAACTGGTTTAATCCTATCTACCTTTGCACAAAATCCTCTCACTCATCAATTTTTAGAGTTAATAATAGGATTTGGGATTGCAGGTACTGGAATGGGAATGATACTTGCCGTCGTTGGAAGAGCTTCAAGCGAGAAAAACAGATCAATGGCCCTTGGAATTGTAACAGCTGCAGGATCAGTTGGACAAATGGTTGGAGCTCCTTTAGCTCAATTTCTTTTAGATTTATATGGATGGCAACAAGTTTTCATTATTTTTGCCTTTAGTATAGTTTTGGTTATGACAGTGGTTCCTTTGCTCAAAGAAACTCCAGTTTCTTCTAAAAAAGAAATAGAAGTTAGTTTAACAAAGGTTCTTGGCAATGCCTTTAAAGATCCAAATTTCTCAATGATTTTTTTAGGATTTTTTGCATGTGGATATCAACTCGCATTTGTGTCAGCTCACTTTCCTGCTATGGTAACAGAGATGTGTAGTGCAATATCTCCTTCTAGTCTTTTACATTATTTTGGAGTATCAACGACTTCTAGTCTAGGTGCATTAGCCATTGCTTTAATTGGGTTTAGTAATATTTTTGGGACAATATATGCAGGATGGTTAGGACAAAAATTTCCTAAAAAATATTTATTAGCAATAGTATATGCTCTTAGAACATTAATTGGGATCATATTTATAATATTACCAATTACCCCCACGACCGTAGTCTTCTTTTCATTTTTTATGGGATCTTTATGGTTAGCTACAGTTCCACTTACTAGTGGATTAATTGCTCATATATATGGACTTAGATATATGGGAACTCTTTATGGCCTTGTCTTTCTTTCTCACCAATTAGGAAGCTTTCTTGGTGTTTGGATGGGCGGTAAACTTTATGATGCAACCGGTGATTATACTCTTGTTTGGTGGATTGGTATAGGTGTGTCTGCTTTTTCAACTTTAGTTCATTTACCTATAAAAGAAAAAAAGCTGCAAACCGTTTAAAATTAGACAACATTTGCCACAATGCGAACACATTGTTTCCTTTTAGTTAACAATTATGTTTTATTTATATTAAATCTTTCCATT
>Ga0255768_10007218_pt1 | contig 10444 bp, 10 predicted proteins | sample 071ome_33_FD_179983 | JGI IMG/M metagenome (GOLD analysis project Ga0255768, IMG submission 179983) | Coastal salt marsh microbial communities from the Groves Creek Marsh, Skidaway Island, Georgia - 071412AT metaG (version 2) | ecosystem: Environmental > Aquatic > Marine > Intertidal zone >...
GGGCGGCACGGCCGCGCCGATAATCCAAACGCCAAAAAGACTGCCAAGCAGGAACGGTGCAGGCAGGCCAATAAACTGAAAGGCATAGCCGGTACCAAAGGCAATGGTTGCGGTAACAATGATGTTTTGGATATCCGACAGCACGGGCCGCATGGAAACTCCTTTAACGGGTGGGTCATATTCGGGCGGCTTGCGCCCCTTTATGACATCAGGTTTTATAAATTTCGGTTATGTGACATCTAGGTAATAAGCAGGCTAATCCATATTTTCCTTATGGCCAGTTGCGATGATTTGCAGGCGCGCCTTGACAGCATTTTGTAAATGCGTTCCGGCCGCCAGCTTGGCTGCGACTGGATCATGCGTCTGAATGGCGGCATTTATCGCATCATGTTCGCTGCCGATTTCACGCACACGCGCGCTCAGGCTATAGGCGGTCGGGCCAAGCAAAACCATCAGGGTGCTGAGGCGTTGCAAGGTTTCGATCAGAAAAGAATTGTGACTGGCAAGGGCGATCGATTGATGAAACTGCCCGTTGATTTTGGCAAGAGCTGCCGGATCACTGCCTGCAATGACAAGGCTCGTTTCACGAGCTCTGATCTCGGCAATAAATTCGCGTTCGGCGGGGCTTGCTTGTGTTGCGGCCAACGCGGCCGCCATCGATTCCAATTCGGCGCGGAATTGATAGAGCGCGTGGATGTCCTGATAGCCAAGCCGGCGCACCCGCAGCCCACCATCGTCACCGATCGACAGAATGCCCTCAGCCTTCAGCCCTGCAATAGCCTCGCGAAGCGGGGTCCGGCTGACCCCTAGCTTTTGCCCAAGGTCAATTTCTTTTAGCCGCGCACCCGGCCCAATATCACCCGCCGTAATCGCCGCCAGCAGAATATGCCTTATCCGCGCGGTCGCCGATAGATTGTTGCCGTAATGATCCTGTACAATTAGGTCATGTGCCGCCCAGTCTGTTGACATGAACGCCTCCTCTTTCGTATATTGTATGCAAATGTATGCAATAGATCAAGGCGCCCTGAATGTTAGATAACAACAGTCAGTCTCTTTTTGAAAAATCGTGGGATATCGTGGTTATTGGCGGTGGAAATGCTGGCGTTTGCGCAGCTATTACCGCCGCTGAGCGTGGGTGTTCAATTTTGGTTATCGAGACCGCACCTCGCGAATTCCGTGGTGGCAATACGCGGCATACTCGAAACCTTCGCTCGGTTCATGACGAGCCAACAGATGTTATGTCGGATCGCTACACCTTTGAGGAATATTGGGATGACCTTATGAGGGTTACCAAAGGCGTTACAAATGAGCATCTTGCAAAACTAACATTGGAAAGTTCACAAGCGTTGATGGAATGGTTGATTGAGCGCGGTGTCAGATTCCAAACCGCCTTATCAGGCACATTAAACCTGAACCATACGAACGCCTTTTTCCTTGGTGGTGGCCGGGCAATGCTGAACAGCCTGTGCCGTCATGCGGAGTCGGTTGGGGTGCAGTTCATCTATGAGGCTGAAGTAACCGATATTGCGCTTGAAAACGGCTTTTGTGAGTCGGTTGATGTTTCTTGGCAGGGTCAATCGCATCATATCCGTTGCAAACAGCTTATTACCGCGGCAGGCGGGTTTGAGGCTGATCTCGATTGGCTGGCCGAGGGCTGGGGGGACGCCGCCAAGAATTTTCTGGTTCGCGGCACGCCCTATAATAAAGGCAGAGTGTTGCGCGTGTTGCTTGATCGTGGGGCACAGCCGGTGGGTGCGCTTGATCAATGCCATGCAGTGGCAATTGACGCCCGCGCGCCGAAATATGATGGCGGAATTGCCAGCCGCGTTGATGGGGTTCCGTTTGGTGTGGTGCTTAATAATAGCGCTGAGCGATTCTATGACGAGGGTGAAGATTTTTGGCCAAAGCGCTATGCAATCTGGGGGCGTTTGGTGGCCGCGCAGCCGGATCAGATTGCCTATGCAATCGTTGACTCTGAAGGGGTGGAACGGTTCATGCCTTCGGTCTTTACACCGATTGTTGACGATACGATTGAGGGGCTGGCAAGCCAGCTCGGCATTGATCCCACTGCGGCAAAGAAAACGATTGATGCGTTCAATGCAGCCTGTCCCTCTGGCCCGATCGACCAGATGATACTCGATGGCAAAGCCACGACTGGCCTGACCCCGGAAAAAACCAATTGGTCGGCACCACTTCAAAAGCCGCCTTTCTACGGATACCCGCTGCGACCGGGGATTACCTTTACCTATATGGGGGTTGCGGTGAATGATCGGGCGCAGGTTTTGATGCAGGATGGCAAGCCTGCGGCAAATCTTTTTGCTGCCGGTGAAATCATGGCCGGAAATGTTCTTGGCCAAGGGTATTTGGGCGGAATTGGCATGACAATCGGCGGCGTCTTTGGCCGCATTGCAGGAGCGGAGGCGGCACGTGTCCTTAACCGATAAAATCGAAGCTGAGGGGTTTGACCTTAAGGCACTGCTTGACCCTGATGCGGCCAGTGAGGTTACCCGGGTCATGCAAATCTGTAACGCCTGTCGTTATTGCGAGGGGTTTTGTGCCGTGTTTCCGGCGATGACCCGTCGTCGTTCATTTGACGAGGGTGATGTCGGCTATCTTGCCAATCTTTGCCATAATTGTGGCGCCTGTTATCATGCGTGCCAATATGCACCGCCGCATGAATTTGGCGTGAATGTGCCGCAGGCGCTGGCGGCGGCGCGGAACGACAGCTATGCCGCCTATGCTTGGCCCGCGCCAATGGCCGGATTGTTCAGGCGTAACGGGCTGTTTGTTACATCGGTAATTTCGCTTGGTTTGGCAATCACCGTTGGGGTGATGCTGGCGATGATTGCGCCGCAGCTATTTTGGGGTGTGCATGTCGGTGAGGGCGCATTTTACAAGATCATGCCGCATACAGTCATGGCAGGTATTCCGCTGGCGATTTCAGCTTTTGTGCTGATGTCGTTTATTATGGGCTGGCGGCGTTACTGGCGCCATACAGGCGCGAAATGGGGCGGCTTTGTCGATCTGTTTGACGCCATCAAGGCTGCGGCGAGTTTGCGCCATCTTGGCGGCGACTCGTCCAGCGGCGTGTTATCGGGGCCGGGCTGCCCGACCGGTGATGACCGGTCAAGCAATGCGCGGCGCATCTATCATCAATTGACGATGTACGGTTTTTTGCTGTGTTTTGCCGCAACCTCGGTTGGCACAATCTATCATTACGTGCTTGGCCGTGAGGCCCCCTACGGCTATCTGGAATTGCCGGTGGTACTTGGCACAGTTGGCGGCATTATCTTGTGTATCGGAACGGCTGGCCTTTTTGTCGAAAAGCGGCGAATGCACCCTTCGGTTCGCCATGATGAAGGGCTTGGCATGGATTACGCTTTTATCGTGTCGCTGTTTTTCGTCAGCTTTACCGGATTGCTGCTGCTTGCAGTCCGCGAGACCAGCTATATGGGCGTGACTTTGGCGGTGCATCTAGGCGTTGTTTACGGGTTTTTCCTGATCCTGCCATTTTCAAAATTTGTGCATGGGCTGTATCGGTTTGCGGCGCTGATCGCCAGTGCAGGTGAGGCGCGTCGCGGTTAGGCCAATTGCATTGCCACGAATATCGCGATCGCAAATGCCGAATTGACCTTGGGGTTAATAGCCAAATGTCTGCGAGATGATTTTGGCCGACTCGGCCAGCAAACCGCGCCGTGCCATCGCTTCGTCAAAATCAAAGCGCTGTTTTGGCCCATGAATCGCAAGCGCAGCGACATAACGCCGGCGCGAGTCCAGCACTGGCACGGCAATCGCAACCATGCCATCATGGAATTCCTCCAAATCAAGCGCAAAGCCATCTTTGCTGATCCGTTGCAGCTCGTCCTCCAGCGTTTCGGTGCTGGTATGGGTGTGTTCTGTATAGGCGCGCAGGTCCAAGCTATCTAGCAAAACGCGCCGTTTTTTTGGCGGCAGACTGGCAAGATAGGTTTTACCGCTTGCTGTGCAGTGAAACGGCACATGCGTTCCAACTGGCAGCAGAACCCGAAAAGGCCAATTCGTCTCGACGCGATCAGCATAGATCATCCCCTTGATTTCTGGCCTGACGAAATTCACCGTTTCACCAGCCTCGCGCGCAATATTCTGCAAAATCTGGTGGCGCGTGGTCTGACCGGTGGCGTGCTGGGCCAACCCCGCAGCAAGAGACAAAAGGCGTTTGGTCGGGTGAAGGCGGCGCGCCTGTTTGACCAGATACCCTTCGGCAATCAAGGTCTGGCAAAGTCGGTGTAGACTTTGTTTGGGCCAGTCGAGCTGTTCATTGATCTCGCTCGGTGTCAGAGGGCGTCCGGCATCTGCAATCACTTCAAATATCTTCAAAATCCGCAAATTTGGTGGAGTTGAGTCGGTCATTATGGTGCCTTTTTTCACGCGCAATTCCCGCACGAAACAAAAAGTGGCGGCAAAAATTCCTTGAACAAGCCGTGGATTCGTGCATGACTTTATTTTTAATTCAATATTAGAGACTAAAAGTCTCAAAAAGTAAATTATTTTTTTGGGGGAATGGTTGGAGTTTGATTACGTCATCATTGGGGCCGGGTCGGCTGGTTGTGTGATTGCCAACCGTCTGTCCGCTGATCCGTCTGTTTCCGTGGCGCTTGTCGAGGCGGGCGGCAAGGATAGCTATCCGTGGATTCACATTCCGGTTGGTTACTTCAAAACCATGGGTAATCCAAAAACTGACTGGTGCTATCGTACCCAGCCTGACCCCGGGTTGAACGGGCGGGCGATCAATTGGCCGCGCGGCAAGGTGCTTGGCGGTAGCAGCTCGATCAACGGACTTTTATATGTTCGTGGGCAACCGCAGGATTATGATCATTGGCGCCAGCTTGGCAATGCGGGTTGGAGTTGGAATGATGTGCTGCCGTTGTTCCGGCGAGCCGAAAATTGGGAAGGCACGCCGTCGCCTGAACGCGGTGTTGATGGCCCGTTAAATGTATCTGAAAATAAGGTCGATCGGGACATTATCGACGCGTGGGTTGAGGCGGCGGCAAATGCCGGTTACCGGCGCACGGACGACTATAACCGTGAAGATCAAGAGGGCGTTGGCTTTTTTCAGATGACGATGAAAAATGGTCAGCGTTGCAGTACGGCCGCGGCCTATCTGAAGCCGGTTCTAGCGCGCAAGAATTTGCATATCTTCACCCATACGCATACTGACCGGATCGAGTTTGAGGACAAGCGCGCCAAGGCGGCGTTGGTTCGGATCAAAGGAAAGAGCCAGCGGATCAGCGCGCGCCGTGAGATCATTTTGTCGGCAGGTGCGATCGGATCGCCGCAAATTCTGATGCTGTCCGGCATTGGCGATCAGCATGATCTTGGCAAGCATGGTATCGCCGCAACGCATCATTTACCGGGGGTTGGGCGTAATCTGCAAGACCATCTGCAAGCCCGCCCAGTTTTTAAATGCAACGCCAGCACGATCAATACGGAAACCAAAAACCCGTTACAGCTTATAAAAATTGCACTTGAATATGCGGTGAACCGATCTGGCCCAATGGCAATGGCGGCCAGCCTTGGCACAGCGTTTTTAAAAACCCATCCGGCGTTAGAAACCCCTGATATCCAGTTTCACCTACAGCCGTTCAGCGCCGATAATATCGCCGATGGCAGCCATAATTTTTCGGCCTTTACCGCCTCGGTTTTGCAATTGCGGCCAGAAAGCACAGGGCACATCGAGCTCATGTCATCAAAGCCCGAGGATTATCCGGCGATCCATCCGAATTATCTGGCAACCAAAACCGATTGCGACACTATTGTTGCCGGCATCAAGATTGCCCGCGCGGTTTGCCGCACCGATCCGGCCAAATCGCTGATCACCGAAGAATATGCGCCGGGGCCAGCGGTCGCAGATAACGATGATGCGGCGATCCTTGAATGGGCGCGCAACACGTCGACAACGATCTATCATCCAACTGGAACCTGTAAAATGGGCCAGGATAAAATGGCGGTTGTTGATGAAAAGCTGCGGGTTTATGGCGTTCGCGGATTGCGCGTTGCAGATGCGTCGATCATGCCAACCATCACCTCGGGTAATACAAATGCGCCGACCATTATGATTGGTGAAAAACTCTCAGATTTGATCTTGGAGGGGGCGAGATGAATATCAGCGGGCTTGATTTTACCCAATATGGTATCGCCGAAGTAACCGATATTGCGCAGATCATTTTCGCCGACATCATCTTGTCGGGCGATAATGCGCTGGTGATCGGTATGGCGGCGGCGGGGTTGGCCGCCGGACAACGCAAACGTGCGATTGCGATTGGCATGGCAGTGGCGGCGATATTGCGCATTGTGTTTGCTGTTGTTGCCGCACAATTGCTGGCAATCAAGGGCATTCTCTTGATCGGTGGCGGGTTGCTTGCGTGGGTCTGTTACCGGTTTTATCACGACTTGAAAGAATTCAACAGCACCGCCGCAAACGGGGCGGACGGGGCCGCGCCGGGCGAGGCTGGAACAGACAAGCCCGCGGAAAAAACGTTTGGCCGTGCCTTGCTGACCATTTTGGTCGCTGATGTGTCAATGTCGATTGATAATATTGTCGCGGTGGCGGCGATTGCCCGCGATAACACAGCGCTTTTGATCTTTGGCCTTGGGCTGGCGATCGCCTTTATGGCGTTCAGCGCCTCGCTAATTATGCGGGTGATGATCAGGTATCGGTGGCTGTCTTATCTGGGATTATGGTTTCTGATCTATCTAACAGTCACAATGATCTATGACGGATTAATCGATCTTGGGGTGATCACGGCAATCTTTTAGCCCTACCGCCAAGGGCGATGTGAATTGGCTTATCAGGCAAGTGGAAATGATGTTTGGTTCGATTGTCTGAAATGACTGTAGCCGGGCAAAACTATGTTTAAAGACCTTCATCAACATGGTGCGGCTATAGGGAGTAGCTGAATGGGACTTGAAAGACATCTATTTTGGTATGATACGATTTATGGTGATTCAGTTGATTGGTCTCGCATTAATCTTTCTGTTCCCGTAAATTGCATTATGGCTTCCGACTTACATTTATGGGCAATAGGTATTTAAATGACGGTAACTTATTTGAAGAAGGCGGCAAAAACCCCGCAAACTGGCAGTGATGAAACTCGTAATATTGTTGCTGATATGCTTGCTAAAATTGAGGCTGGCGGCGAAGCGGCCGCGCTTGCCTTTGGGCGGGATCTTGATGGCTATGGCGGTGATGCAATTGTCAGTGATGAGGTGATTGCGGCGGCGGCGGCAACAGTATCGCCGCAGTTAAAGGACGATATTCAATTTGCCTATGACAGGGTGACGAAATTTGCCAAGGCGCAGCTGGCGTCGATCAGTGAATTTGAAACCGAATTATCGCCCGGATTATGGGCAGGACAAAAATTAATTCCGATTGAAACGGCTGGCTGTTATGTGCCGGGCGGACGCTATGCCCATGTGGCCTCGGCGATTATGTCAATTGCCACGGCCAAGGTGGCGGGGGTTAATCATGTGGTCGCCTGTACCGCGCCGCATGGCAAGGAAGGCCCAAATCCGGCGATCATTTATGCGATGAACCTATGTGGAGCCGATACCATTCTGTCGCTTGGCGGCGTTCAGGGCATTGCCTCGATGGCCTTTGGATTATTTACCGGCAAACCGGCGCGCATTCTGGTCGGGCCGGGCAACCGGTTTGTTGCCGAGGCAAAACGGATGCTCTATGGCCGTGTCGGTATTGATATGTTTGCGGGCCCAACCGAAATTGCGGTGATTGCTGATGATAGCGCTGATGCGGCGGTGGTTGCTGAAGACCTTGTCAGTCAGGCCGAACATGGCCCAGACTCGCCTGCATGGCTGATTACAACATCGCGCCAGCTGGCTGATGATGTGATGGCGCAAATGGATCGTCACATTAATGCCTTGCCAGAAACTGCGCGTAATGCTGCAACCGTGGCATGGCGCGATTACGGCGAGGTGATTTTGTGTGATACTGACGAAGAAGCGGCACAAGTGTCGGATGAATATGCCGCCGAACATCTCGAAATTCATACAAGCAAGGATGAATGGTATACCGCGCGTCTAAAAAATTACGGATCGCTGTTTATTGGTGAAGAAACCACGGTGACTTACGGCGATAAATGTTCAGGCACAAACCATATCCTGCCAACCAAGGGTGCAGCGCATTACACTGGCGGTCTTTCGGTTCATAAATATCTGAAAATTGTTACAACGCAGCGCATGACCAAAGAGGCTAATCGCGAGGTTGGGCAGGCGGCCGCGCGGATTTCGCGGCTGGAAGGTATGGAAGGCCATGCCCGTGCGGCTGATGTGCGGTTGCGCAAATATTTCCCCGGAGAAAATCTTGGCTACTGCTGGCTTGAGCCTATTTGATATCGCTGGCAAAACGGCCCTGATAACCGGTGGCGGCAGTGGCCTTGGCCAGTTTATGGCAAAGGCGCTGGCCGAGGCTGGGGCGAATATCTACCTCGTTGGGCGGCGTGAAGACAGATTAAAAGCAAGTCTTGGCAGTCACGACGGGGCGGTATTTCCGCTTGATCTGGTTGAACGCGGTGCGGCGGATCGTTTGTTTGAGATGGTCACGGCACAAGGCAGGCAGCCTGACATCATCGTCAATGCTGCCGGTATTAACCCGCGTCAGCCGGCGGATGAAATTTCCGAGTCCGAATGGCATTACACGGTCGATCTGAATTTGAATGTTCCGTTTCTGGTTAGCCAGAAATTTGTCCCCTCTATGAAACAGGCGGGGTGGGGACGAATTATCAATATCGCCTCTTTGCAATCCACCCGTGCTTTTGAAAATGGCATTGCCTATGGTGCAGCCAAAGGCGGTATCTTGCAGCTTACTCGTGCGATGGCACAGGCATGGTCGCCCCACGGTATTACCGCTAATGCGCTGGCGCCGGGGTTTTTCCCGACGGAATTGACCGCGCCGGTTTTTGCCGATCAGGCGGCGGCGCAAAGGCTGGCAAATGCAACCGCGATTGGGCGGAATGGGGTGCTTGAGGATATGCGGGGGCCATTGCTGTTTCTGGCGTCAGATGCCAGCGGCTATGTCACCGGCCAATCAATTGCGGTAGATGGAGGGTTTACAGCAAAATGAAAGCGCTTGTTTATACCGGCACCCAATTGTCCGAGATCCGTGACGTTGAATTACCGGTTGCTGGCCCGGGTCAGGTTTTGGTTGATCTGGCCTTTTGCGGTATCTGCGGATCGGATATGCACGCATGGCATGGGCATGATGAACGCCGTGTACCGCCGCTTGTGCTTGGGCATGAGGCTGTTGGCATTGTGCAGGTCAATAATTTTGCCAATAATCCTGCCAGTAACCTTGCTGGTAAACGGGTCGCGATCAATCCGTTGATGACCTGCGGGATTTGTGATGTCTGCACCAGCGGCGATGAGCATCTATGCGCCAAGCGTGAATTGATTGGTATGCGGGTTCCTGGTGCCTTTGCCGAAAAACTGGCGATTGATGCTGGCAATTTAACCGTGATTGATGATGGCTTGTCATTTGCCGAGGCAGCCCTTGCCGAGCCGCTGGCCTGTTCGGTTCATGCTGTGCGCCTTGCCTGCCAGCTTGGCGGGGATAATCTCGATGCTGGCGTCATTGTGCTTGGTGGTGGTGCAATCGGACTTTTGACCGCGCTGGTGTTTGAGGCCTATGGATATAAGGACATCTGGATTGCGGAAACCAATCCGCATCGCCGCAAAGTTCTGGAAAATAGTGGCGCGATGCGGGCCTATGATCCGCTGCATGAGGCGCCGGGTGCGCGCCAGATTGATATTGTTGTTGACGCGGTTGGCTCGGGCGCGACGCGCCATGCGGCCAGCATGATGGTGCGGCCAGGCGGGGTGATTGTGCATATCGGCCTGCAGGATAATGAAGCTGGTCTTGATACGCGCCGGATCACGTTGCAGGAAATTAAATTTCAGGGCACCTACTGCTATCGCAAAGATGATTTTGCCGAAGCCTTGGCGCTGCTCACAAGTGGCAAGATTAGGGGCAAGGGCTGGGCAGAAATCCGGCCGCTTGATGATGGTGCGCGCTCTTTCATTGATATCCATGAAGGCAAGGCGCCACCAAAGATTATTTTACAAACAAGCGAGATATGATGATGCAATCTTCACTATTTTCAGGCGTTGCAAAACTGGCGCTTACCGTGCTGATCTGTCTGTCTTTTTTGCAGGCGGTAGCGGCACGTGCTGTTTTATCAATGGTGATCAATTGTGGCTTTACTGCACATCAAAAAACCCAAATGACTAGGCTGTCTGTTTTGTCTATATCGCCGGCGCTGTTGATGCGTTTACCACGATTGATTTGATGGACGAGAAAGCCAGCGGAACAAAACGGCAATTCTGCCTTCCCGACGGCATATCGCCGGATCAGTTAAAGGACACAACGATGACATGGCTGGCGCGGCCAGAGGCT